>Ga0247609_10006688_pt1 | contig 11072 bp, 18 predicted proteins | sample 172DNAGHGlowgp2_FD_193487 | JGI IMG/M metagenome (GOLD analysis project Ga0247609, IMG submission 193487) | Sheep rumen microbial communities from Palmerston North, Manawatu-Wanganui, New Zealand - 1728 DNA GHGlow gp2 | ecosystem: Host-associated > Mammals > Digestive system > Stomach > Rumen ... | reverse complement strand
GTTTTAACTAAGAAAAATAAAAAATAAGTGTTGACAATGTATCAAAACCGTGTTATCATTGACTTGTCAATAAGACAAATAAAAAATAAGCAAGTGCATAGCACAGGAGGTAAACTTATGGTATCACAGTTAATTAATTCTAAAGGAAACCCAACACTTAATCAGTTTGTATTGACAGACGGTAAAACAATCGGATTTCAGTCTTACAACAGTCTAGTATGCGAGATACGTGGGCGTGGAATGGGATTTGATAATAACATAGTATTAGGACGTGACTATGATTATTCACGTACCACTATGAAATATTTAATACAGTTTTTAGAGCAGAATGGCTTTACTGACTTAGATAGTATCAAGGCAGTTAGGGATGCAATTGACCATACTGAGAGATATGGACACGTTAAATTAAACGGTCAGGAGTGTGTAGTGTGGATTGATGACACAATGCACTAATATAAAGGGGCTAGAAATAGCCCTTTTTATTATGGCGTGGTTTGGGCTTTAAAGTTAATAGTATATATGTTTAGGCTTTAAAGTTAAATATACTATATAATTGTCAGACAATTTAACAAAAAGTTGCACAATAAAAGTGTTGACAAACAGCTCAGACCGTGCTATTATATATACATAAGATAGCCGAGGGGCTTTAAACCAAGGAGGATTAGAAATGAATTTAACAGAGAGACAAGCAGTAGTAAAGGCTATGGATATTATGGTTAGAACTATTAATGACGAGTGCATTATGGATAGTTGGTTAATGTGTGGTGTAGCCGATGGTGATATAAACATTGATACACCTATCAATGAAGTAGACGAATATTACTGTAGAGATGCAGAATTAGGAGACCTTATGACTAGATTCTTAAAACTTATGGGGAAAGCAAGCGCAAACGGCTTGTATGTTGATGGAGTTGTAAGCGGTAGCAAATCAATCGAATGGAGTGAACCACACTCAATACATTAAAAATTAAGAGCACCCAAACGGGTGTTCTTTTTTGTATATAACTTTGGGCTTTAAAGTTAGGCTACATTTGGGCTTTAAAGTTAAATATATGAATTGTCAAATTGTAGTCAATTATCTTGAAATACACGACAATTCAGTAATTCACAAATTATACGCATTTCACGTTTATCGAAAATTTTCTGAAAAAAGTGTTACAAGTTATAAAATGTATGTTAGTCTACAGATACAATCAATTTGTTGATTGACGGGGAGTGCGACCAAAAGTTGCACAAATATATGAAAAAAGTTGTTGACACGGCTTGCGTTGTATGGTATTATAAACATAGTTAAACAAGGCAAGCCGTGGAAAACGGCTATTATAGGAGGATTAGAAAATGAGTACACCAAATTTCAACATTACAAAAGTTATGGACAAGTATAATTTACCTTTAATGGTACAGAGCAATGAAATGCTTTATAAGTACATTATGGAAGAAGAATTTAATGAAGACCTTGATATTGATGTATTTTACTTTGAAGTACAAAATGGTTTCGATTGCTTAACAGAAGACATTGAAGCCGATTTTGACGAACTTAAGGATAAACTCACAGTATTCAGCATTGAGCTTGTAAGCGGTTATTACAGCGGTATTCAGTTTAAGATTGATACAGTAGACTTATATTTTGATTATCTTGATATAGATAAATATGAGTGGAATGAAGAAGAATTGTGGGCTTTCTTTAGAGCTGATACAGTAGAAGAAGCTAAAAGCCATATAAACAACGAGCTTAAGCTTATTAGAGAGTTTTTAGAGGGCATGAAAGACTATGGTTTTAGACCGTTAAATTGTGACGGAGTTTTTTCAAACGGTGAAGCTATCTATAGTTGGGCTGATTAACGTTTCACGTGAAACATTAGAGGACACTGAACAAGTGTTCTCTTTTTTTATATACTATTTTGGGCTTTAAAGTTGAACAGCATAAATTATTTCATAAAACCTATTGACATATGTGCTATAGTATGTTATCATTATTACAGTTAAAACAAGGAGGTACAAATTTATGTATGAATGGAATGATGATTGGAGAAATACAATCCCTAGTGATATGTTAACACGTTTAGGAGAGTGTAGAAATAAGCCTATGGACGTTGTAACAATGGCTACAGAAATGCACAAATACAATCCCACAATGACAGCAGAGGATTGTTTCTTGCGTATGTTCGAATGGGTTACAGATTGGAATGGACAGCTCAGAGTCTTAGAAAAAATTGACAGCAATTGGGATTGGTATTTAAGTAGGGTGGAATAGCCCTACTTTTTTGTTTAGGATTGAATAACTCATAAGTCGGTCTTGTAAAATATTTTTCAAAAAAGAGTTGACATTTTAGATTTGGTATGATACCATAATATTGTCCTTGAGGGACACCTACAATTTTATTTTTTTCTATTCTATATCGATTATTAGGTTTGCAAGTTCCTATCAAAAACTTGCTAAAAAAGTTCTTGACATATTAAATATAATATGTTAACATAATAATGTCTTAAGGGAAACGGATACGGCGACGAACCCTTAAACATAGGAGTTTCCGTATTCCACTAGTCGGGATAAATCGGCTAGTCCGTTAGTAGGTGAGAACGACAAACCGACAACCTTGGAAGTGGTAGAGGCAAAACTTCCTAAAAAAGTACTTGACATACTTAACATAGTATGTTACAATATAATCAAGTTAAACAAAGGAGGACGTAATAATGAAATACGTAGTAGAGGTATACAATAAATACCATGACACTTTTCAAGAACAAATAGCCGTATTTCCTACATACGATGAGGCAAAGGTTTTTGTGGATAAAGGGGATTTTGATTTAGACAAAGACTCTGAATATGTAGAGATAACAGAAATTGAATACGACGACGACGATGAGGAGGATGAATAAATGTTTAATTTAGAGAAAATCAAAGCAGAAATCGAAAACCTTGACACCGATGATATAAGGGCACTGTGGAACGAATATTGTGATAACAATAACTATTATGATGATTGGATTGAATATAATGAACCTGACGTTTTGTTTTATGGTTATAGTCCTAGTGAAATACTCAACAGAATAGATTTTGGAAACTATAATCAATCAGATAGATATTGCGCTCTTGACGGTTATGGTCAGTTTTTTTCGTTCGATTATGTGGATGATAATGTCTCTCCATTTGACCTTGACAGCCTTGCTCAGTGGATTCGTGACAATGAGGATGCTCTTGGTTATCTTGATGAGGATGACATCACAGACCACTTTAACTATAATAGTTTTGTGGACAGTGAAATGGGTAACGACGACGTTGAGCAATTCCTTATTTCTAACGACGTTTCGTTTAATGAAGACGATGACGAAATCACTAGAGCTGATTTGGTAAAGGACTATTTAGAAGACCTTAAGGACGATGTGGATGAGATTACAGAGGCTTTAAGTGATTTAGGTTGGCTCTGTGATATAGAGGAACGTGTATTGCAGTATTTTAACTAGCTCCTTCAATGTATTAATCATAAATTATGGTTTTACTCACTGCGGTGAGTAATTCCACAAGGTTTGATTAGTTTGGGGTTGATGTTTCACGTGAAACATTGACCCGTCCTCCTTGATAGGTCGCTTTATTTCGGTAAAGTTTTCTGATATACGGGGCAGAGAAATCTGTCCCCACCTCCTTTTATACAGTTTTGGCTTTAAAGTTATAAAAATAATTTCAAAAAACTGTTGACAATATACCTAGACTATGCTATTATAATTATATCAAAGGAGGTAAACGATATGAAAACAATTAAAACAATTGATTTTTATGAAGAGGTAGTCAAAGTCCTTGAATCAGAGGGATTTGAATATGGGGATATATTTGAAAATCTAGTTCCCGATGGTCAAGCGAACGATTCTTATTTTAGTTATTTTGTAAGAGAAAATTATAGATTTTTCTTAAGCAATGAAGCAGTAAAAGAGCTTAAATACAGAGCGATAGAGAGAATACTTAACGACTATTTGTTAGAAAATGGCTGTAAACAAGATGAAGAAGTTTTAATTTGGATTAGTTGGTAGGAGATAAACTATGGAATATATACGAAGATTTAAGCTAGGGTAAAACCTAGCTTTTATTTTTTGTTTTTCATTTTTTGGGCTTTAAAGTTATATGTCTGTAACGCTCAAATTCGCCCTTTAAAGCGATTTTAATTTTCATTTGATAACTAATTCAGATTTTCATTTTTGATTCTGATTTGGGGCATATATGAGCGTCACAAGGGCATATAATTATAATTTTCATTTTCGATTTTGAACGTGATTATAATTTAATTTTTTTCAAAAAAACCTATTGACAAATTATAATCAATTTGATATTATATAACCATAGCAAGCAATAAGCAAACTAAATAATATTATATTAAGTGTCGGCACTTAAGTGTCAAGGAGGTATAAATATGAATATTAAAAGAGCATTTAAAACTATGAACAAAGTAGGCAACAAGATTAATTATTATCAGAGATTAGATGTGGAAAGCAACAAGGTATTAGTCTCAAACGGACATATAGTTGTTACTGTATCTGATGCAGATTTTGAAGCTAATAAGCAGTATCTTGATAACCTTGAAGAAAACGACAAGCTTACTAGTGTAGCATTAGATTTGAGCGATACAGTGACAGTTAAGCTTACTACAGTATCAATCCTATGTGGTAATACACTTGCTAGAGTTATAAAGTCTAGCAATGGTGCACTTGGAGTAGTCAATGAAGAATACATAAAAGTATTGCAGGATGTTGGATGCAGTATGTATATGGTTATGCAGACACCTACAACTGAAACGATTAGAACTCCTATGGTTGAATGTGTAGTCGCTAACAATAAAGTGTATCATTGTAATGCTGTATTACCTATTCGTTGCGATGTGCGTGATGTACTCGAAAATGTGTTAAATTAATACATCGCCGTGGCTGATTAGGTTTCCCTATTACTTAGTCAGCCACTTTTTATGTACGTTTCACGTGAAACATTGCAAAATACCCCATTTTAATTTTGGCTTTAAAGTTAATAGCTCCCCATTTTTATAAAAAGGATTTGGGCTTTAAAGTTAATATATATCATAATTGTGTACACAATTTGTTAAAAAGTCTAACAATATTTTTTATAAAAAAGTGTTGACACCATAACGCCACCGTGTTATTATAATAGTGTCTTGAGGGACAGAAAACAGAAAACTTTAAATCTTAGGAGGATTAAAACAATGACAAAATTTAATTTAACAATAGGACTTCTTGATAAGGATAGCAAGGTTCAGGAAATCGGCACTGTTCGAGCTACTAAATTAGTAACTAGAATAGTAACAGCAAAAATCGGTTTCGGTACTATATTGGATGCCAACGGTGTTTATACACACGACGACGGCACAATCGTAACAGAACCTTCTATTAGAGTAGAAATCCTTGACACTGAGGGCACAATCGGCAAGGACAAAATCATCGAGCTTGCTAATGAACTAAAGGTTGCTCTCAATCAGGAAAGCATCTTGTTTGAACAGCAAGTAATAACAGGTGAGTTTATTTAATCACTTCGAGGACATCCAAACGGATGTTCTTTTTTATGCATATTTTTGGGCTTTAAAGTTAAATAAAATTTTTCAAAAAGTGTTGCAATCTAATCATAGTTGTAGTATTATAATAACAGATAAGAAAAACACACGTCTTATAGGAGGGCATAGAAAATGAAAATAGCGTGGAATGTAGAGCTTAAAAACGGTAAAGTAGTCAAGCAGGTTAAAATCCCTAACGATTGTGAGGATGTACAGGAGTTTTTAGAAAGAAAATTTAAAAAGGATGTAATCACTTATGATATTACAAATAGTGATGACTTGACAGCTGACGAATTACAAAAGGAAAAAGACAAGGCACTTAAGATAGTAAATGATTTTTGTTATCCTAAAACTGTAGCTGATGCGATTTTAAACGCCGCTACACTAGTGCAGATTAACAATGCACTTGCAGGTGCTAGACATATGTATTAATCAATCTGAGGACTAGAAATAGTCCTCTTTTTGTGTATATAATTTTAGGCTTTAAAGTTCAATAAAAATATTTTAAAAAGTGCTTGCAATACGTTTGATAGTATGATATTATAATTATATCAAATACAGGAGGTGTTCAGATATGAACAAAGTTTTTAATCATGTAAAGTACAATTGGAAAGAGGATTTAGAGGGAGCGATTTATGTTATTTTAATTATTTGGGCTATTGCGTTAGCGTTTTCCACACTAGACCGCATAGACCAACATAAAGAGACAGCAACGGTTGTAAGTATTCAGCGACTCGATAATGCTATTGTGAGAGTCGAGACAGAAGACGGTAACCTATGGGAGTTTGAAACCGATTTAGATGATAACATTGAAATCGGTGACAAGGTTGTTGCTACATTTAAAGAGTTTGAAAATGCAGACCGTTACGACGATGAAATAGTTGACTATGAAGTGGTTGAATAAACCACTTCTTTTTTTATGTAGACATCTAACTTTAAAGCCTAAAATATAATAACTTGGGCTTTAAAGTTAATACTATTCTACAACGCTCAAATATCAAAAATAAGCCTTTTAATTTAGTTTAGGCTACAGTTGTTAGGGTAGTATCATAAAGTGTCTTAAAATCGAAATATGAGCGTCTGAGAGCTATGTCACGATAATAATATAACTAGCGTGACAGAAAAATAAAATAAAAAAACTTTCAAAAAGTGTTGACATAGGTGTATTACTGTAGTATTATAATAGACGTAGCGAGGAGCTACACAGAAACTTTACAATTTAATATTTTAGGAGGGTCAAGATTATGACAGTAGAAATTAGCAAGGACTTTTTCGTTGAGGTATCTGAGGACAGCATTGCGAACGATGTAACTTTAAGGGTTCGTCTTTACTTCTTAGAGGTTCGCAAGGCTATCGAGGTGATGAAGTCTAGCACTTATAACTCAGACGAGTATAACAAAGCTTACCACGTTGGAGACAAGTTTTACAGCGGTTGGGAAGGCGAAGGTGTTATGACAGGTCTCATGGACTACTGCAATTACAACGAGGCTTATGAACACTTAGAAGACGAGTGTTACAAGCTTTGGAGTGAATACAGAGACGTAGCAGACGCAAAGTACAGAGAAGCATATGAAGACAAGTTTTTAGCTTTCGAGCGTAAAAACGTTGACTATGCTAAAGGGCTTTGGATTGGTTCAGAAGAGGATTATCAGTTCTATTCTGATTGGTCAAAAGATATGTACGGCTACCGCAAGCGTTGGACAGTAGCAAGCCGACTCTAATCTGACTAAGAAACGGCGCACAAGGGAGCGTGGCAACAGAATCCCTTATTTTTATGCTTAAGTTTTGGGCTTTAAAGTTGATATAATAATTTTAAAAAAGTGTTGACATAATATAAATACTATGCTATTATATAATTGTTCCAAGGGAACGGAACACTAGCGGGCTACAAGCCCACCTCCTAGACGGCAACCCCGTAGGAAGGGGTAGCACACAGTTGCCATATAAGACCGTTACCGCTAGTATAAAATACAAATAGAGGGCGAGCCGTGGTTGGAGAGGTATACCACGGCATTTTGTTTATTATAAATTTGGGTTTTAAAGTTATAACTCACTATTGACATTTGCACATAAATATGATAGTATAATTATAGGGTCTTGACTGACTTCGGTTTTGTACGCCCTAAAGCAATTTGCATTCTAATTATGGTTAGCATAATGAAACAATTATTAGACATATCTAACTTATAATATCTATATGCTAATCTCGATTCGAATATCCTAACTTAAAAACGGCTGAGGTAATTAGCACTTTAAAATTGCGCCCGACGATTTGGGCTTTAAAGTTAAATCGAATTGCAGCAGTATACAGAATATTCTGAATATTTAAAAGGGTGTTGACATTGCGAAACAGAGTGCTATAATAGACTTATCAAATGAAACAGGAGGATTTATCAATGGATAAGAGAATTAACGGAGACAAGATTTTACTATTTAAGAAGGATAATAACAGATATTACTTGCGCAAGCCTACGTTCGACTGTGGTTGGTATTGGGGTCTTGGTTACCTTGCTACAGGCAGAGGCTCACATTCACATTTTGATAGCTATTTCAAGGACGAATTTTTTTGTGATTATGATTTCGATGACACTCCATTCACAGAGGATGAGAAGTACATCATCGCAGACTACATGAGACAGCTTTATAGATTGCGCAAAATGGCTGATATGCTTCATTTAGGCGATACTCATATTACAAGCAAAGCAAAAGTTTTAGAACAGTTTGCAGAGCAGAATACAGCAGAATACAAGCGTATTTGTAACGTGTTAATCCCTACAGTGTGGAACGCCCTTGTTGATGTCTTACTCGATGAAGAAGAAGACAGAAAGCAAGCTTATGTAGCGGTAAAGGAATACGTTTAGAATTTTCATTTTTCAAAAGCGGTAGCCGTTTGGGTTATCGCTTTTAATTTTCATTTTTGATTTAGGCTTTAAAGTTTGATTTACATTTTCATTTTGGGCTTTAAAGTTCAGTTTTAAAAATAAGAATCGAAAATGTGTTCGTATTTTAAAAATCAAAACCACGTTCAAAAATCAAAATTAATTTTAAAAAACCTATTGACATATAGATATACTTTTGATATTATAATACATATCAGTTAAACATATTTATTTTTAAAGGAGGGCTTTAATATGCCAATTACAAATGTAGAATTGAGAAACGTGAAACTATTGTTCGATTGCGATGGTAAGATGTATCGTGATATTTTGGTTTCTATTTTCAGAAAAGCAGATTTGATTTCAGTTGTGAATGAGCTTTGTACTTTCTTAGGTGATGTAGAATATAACGATGGTTCATTCTTAAGCGTCTACGACTATGCAGGCACTTATGTAGCACTTGAGTATGATGCAGATTGTAATTTGATTTTGGAGGGTGAATAATGTACGATTTTGGTTTTAATAAAGAAAAGGCACAAGAGTTCAACGACAGACTTTTAGATTTTGGTTTTGATTCTGAGGTGGTACGTGACTTTAGAGGTCATTATGCAATCAAAACCACGATAGAGGGACAGCAATTCATTAACGCTTTACTAGATTAGCCCCGCAGTATAATAAAATCCATTATAAAGAACGGTTGCGTAAAAGCCGTTCTTTATTTTTATTTTGTAAACCATTTTAGTTTACATTTTTAATTTGGGCTTTAAAGTTGATTAATATTGATTTTGATTTTTGTATTCTAATCTAGTTTATAAATATAGTCCTGTAACGCTGTATTTTGGATTTTAAGACACTTTGGACTATTAATTGATAAAGTGTTAGGGTAGAGATATAAAAGCCGTTAAAATCCATTTTAGAGCGTTTAAATGGGTATAATGATTTTGATTATCATTTTTAAATTAGGATTATGATTTTTAGATTATGATTATTATTATAATATGCCTTTATAAGCTCGATAAACGGCTTTTAAAACGTTTTAAATGCTTAAGGGTAAAGTTGTTAAGGGTAAGGGATAAAATGTCTTAAAACGAGAATTTGAGCGTTTAAAACTATATCGAAAGTTTGTTCTGATTTTGAATTTTGATTTTGGGCTTTAAAGTTGATAATGCAGATATAAAAAAAGAATAGGATTTTTAAATCCTATTCTTAAATCTTATTTTAAAATTCAAGTATCTTTGCCAAAACTATTTCACCCTCAGACCATTCTGTAATCCATACCTCACAATTCAATTTTTCACTAAAACCTTCATAATAGCCGAAACTATTTGTTAATCCCTTGTAATATTCATCCCCTTTAATACAAACCGCTTCAATTCCACCGTAACAAATTTCTTTTTCTGCTTCACCTTTAATTATTGTCATTCTATTCATAATTTCAATCTCCATTCTTAATTTTCATTTTTATATTTCGGGGATTGATTTTTGTTTTCAATCCCCGTTTTCAATTTTAGTCTACAGGATACACTCTTAAGATGTCAACCCTGTGAGTAAAAGGACAATCCTTAAAACATTTTAAAACTGCTTCTGCACTGCTGTGGCAATCTTCCACAAAGAAATCTCTGAATACAGGAGCGGATTCCCACTGCTCGATTTTACACTCGATTTTGTATGTGTTTGTGTTTGTGATTCTTCTATTTATTTCCATTTTATTTTACCTCCATATTTTCCTTTACTACTCTACCTATAAACGCTCCTGCACTTGCAAAAGCTGTTACCAATAATATTGCTTCCATATATCCTCCTTTGGTTGAGAGCCTTATCTAAGGCTCTCATTCCAATCGCTTGTGGATTTTACCACCTTGTGGTATTCCTCGAGGTTTCTAACTCGTTTATCGAGTACGGAAACGGTCTGACCGCTCATCTGTCCACGGAATTCATCGAACACGTGACCACCTGCGTAGCAACTTGTTAACTCGTCACTAACAAACTTGAGTGAGTTGCCATCATGCTCGATTGTACCGCCAATTGCGAAGCCTACATATACAAGCTGTGCAATGTTTTTAGAAATAATCTGTATTCTGTGCTTTTTAACTTTTGAGCTAGACTTCTTTTCAGCTCCAACAAGTGTAACTTTGTCAAATTCACCACGCTCGCACTTTGCACATACGTGTTTTGTGCTACCCTTTACAGTTACGCTGAAAACTGACTGTTTTGCAGGAATGGTGTCATGGCAAACGTGACACTCACACTCACGGTAGTTTGGCTTAAATTCATAGTCAATCCTTGAAATACCATTCTTTTTAATTCTTGTAGCCATAATATTGTACCTCCTTATTGTACACAATCAAATTTGTAGTTACGGGAGAACCCCGTGTAGTTAAGTGAACCTTAACTACAAGAACCATTATACACGTTTGGGCTTTAGAGTCAAGCGTTTGATGTTTAGAATATTTATTAATTTTCGTTGAATTGTCAGACAATTGTTAGGGGGAGGGGACTAGCGTTAGCATAGCCTAACCATAGGTAGGGGGTACTAACAAGGATTAGGGGCGGCTCACTTTTTAGAGTTGGAAGCGTAGCTATCCCATTTCGTTGACTAGTAATTAAAACCAAAAAGAGAGCCTTATTCAGACTCTCCTTATAGGGG
>Ga0247609_10006685_pt1 | contig 11077 bp, 8 predicted proteins | sample 172DNAGHGlowgp2_FD_193487 | JGI IMG/M metagenome (GOLD analysis project Ga0247609, IMG submission 193487) | Sheep rumen microbial communities from Palmerston North, Manawatu-Wanganui, New Zealand - 1728 DNA GHGlow gp2 | ecosystem: Host-associated > Mammals > Digestive system > Stomach > Rumen ... | reverse complement strand
AAGCGATCAAGTATAAAAAGAAACATAAAAATGTAATACTGGTTGCGGATAATCACCAGGATGCCGGAAACGGCGGCAGACCTGGGCTTATAACAGATTTAACATATGCTCGTTACAAATTTCATTGGAAGTCATGGATAAAGTATTTTTACAAAATATACGGAACAACCGGATGGAGACAGGATTATGCATATGAGAAATATGGTATACCGTACTCAAAGCTTGACACATTACTTATGGGGGTTGATACCGATAGAATGCCTTCTGATTTTGAAAAGGTGCGGTCAAATGTTAGAAAAGAATTAGGAATACCTGCTAATGCATTTGTATATGTAAACGGAGGAAAACTTCAGAAAGAAAAACTAATTGTTGAGTGCTTGTCTGCATTTGTAAGGATAGATAAACCCAATACACACTTTATTATTTTTGGAAAACTATTTGATGATGTAAGGGATCAAGTGATGAGATATGTTAATGAAAACAAAAACATTCATTACTTGGGATTTATTAAAGGAAATGATGTAAAAAAATATCTTATTGCATCTGATTTGGGTGTTTTTGCAGGCAGACATTCAGTAATATGGGAAGAAGCTATAGGCTGTGAGCTGCCGTGTGTTTTTAGCAAGTATCCGGGAAATAACCATATGGATATTTGCGGAAATGCAATTTTGTTGGATTCTCCGACAGAGGAAGATATTTTGATAACGATTAAGAAAGCATTTGATGACAGAGTTTTTTATAGTAAATTAAAGGAAAACTCAATAAAGGCATCGGAGGAGTTATCGTACTATAGGATTGCTGAGAAATCGTTGGAAGGAAGTAGTGAATAATTTGGGAAAGAGAATAATTGTTTATTATTCAAAATTTAACATAGGCGGGGCCGAGCGTTCACTGTCCCGTATGATGAATGCCCTTTGCAGAGAAGGTCACACTGTTGTTTTGTTGACAAAATATGGGGGTGGCTCATGTGAGTCAATGCTTGATTCCGGAATAAAGCATATCAGTTTAGCTCCTGATAACGATTTTATTTGTAAACACGGAATAAGCTCTGTGTTTGCAAGATGCCGAACGTTAGCAAGACAAGCTATGACATGTGTCAAACTATATTTGAAACGTGAAAGCTTTGATTTGTTGATTCTCGGTTCACAGGGGGCATCTCCGACATTGCCTACTGCTGTTTTTGATCCAAAACTGACAGTAAAATGTATTCGTAATGATTTGCTTCACTGTAATGGTAGGGAGCATGGTATTCGAAACATAAAAAAATATAAGGATATAATAGATTATTATTTATGCGTTTCTTTAACAGCAAAAGAATCTCTATGTACGGTAGTTCCTGAGGTTGCAGAAAAATCACTTGTCTATTATAACTTCCTGGATATTGATGATATGAAAAATAAGATATCTACGGCGAACAATCCATTTGAATCAGACGGAAAAGTACATATAGTAACAGTGTGCAGAGTATCAGACGTATCCAAAGGAGTATTTCGTATGCTCAATGTTTGTGAACGACTTTTGAAGTCAGGTTATCCAATAGAGTGGTATTTGGTGGGCGATGGTGATGATTATTCCAAATTATGGGATGAGGTAGTCAAACGAAAAATGACGGATTCATTTATTATGGTTGGGAAAATTGATAATCCGTTTGGCTACTATGCGAATGCAGACTTAGTAGCTGTTTTATCGTATTATGAAGGGTTATGCGGAGTAGTGAATGAGGCAAAGGTTTCCGGAGCAGCAGTGATTGCAACAGAGTTTTCCGGCATTCATGAACAAATAGATCATGGCATAAACGGATGGATCGTGGATAACAGTGAGGAAGCCATATATGATGGTATGGCATATTTGCTTGATCACAGAGATATATTATCAAATTTAAAAAATACAATATATCCTTCAGAAATAATAGACGATAAAAGCAAGTTGGATAAATTGTACAAATTGGCAGGGTGGATTTAAGAATGATTAACAGAAGCGTTATTTGTACGGAGTAGGTCATGGAGAAAATAAAATTATTATGGGTTACGAATACACCTATGCCTGACCTTCTGGAGGGGTTGGGAAGAAAAAAAATACATGGCGGAAGCTGGCTAATAGAACCGTTAAGATTATTAGCAAGTGATGATAATTATGATGTGTCAGTTGCCGCACCCTGGGGCGAAAAAAATAAAAAGCATTTAAAAATAAAGAATGTTGATTATTATTTGATCCCTTGTACATGGTTTAGTCGTATGAGATGGCCAAATAAAGAATATAGTATGATGTGCAAACAGCTTGTGAAGGAGATTTCACCGGACATCATACATATTCACGGCAGCGAGTTTCCGATTGGCATACCATTCACAGAAATTAGCGATGCAATTAAGGTTCTTACCTTACAGGGAATGATTTCGGTAATAAACGATAGATACTTTTATGCAGGAATAAAAATACCGTCATGGATAGGCTGCCTTATGCCCTGGAATATTTTGGAATATTTTCCAATGAAGCTACAGCATGCCAGAAATATATGGAGAGCAAAGTCAGAGATAATTCAGATAAAAAATGTCGACGCATTGTCAGGCATTACAAAATGGGACTATGTATTTTCGAGGCTGATAAGCGATAAGAATAATTATTACTATATAGATTGTGCAATAAGAAGAGAGTTTTCACAAGAAAAATGGGACATAAGAAATATTGAAAGGCATACTATACTTATCGGGAATATGACCGTGCCTTTGAAAGGATGTCATACATTATTTAAAGCGTTTAGTATTTTAAAAAAGAGATATCCGGATGCCAGGATTAAAATTATAGGTACGGACTCTTTTTCAAAAAAATATAAATTTGGTTATTCCAGATATCTATATAAAACGGCAAAAAAGCTTAATGTATTAGAAAGTATTGATACACTCGGACCTCAAGACACAAATGGTGTAGTCAAAACAATGTTATCCTGTCATACATTTGTTTTATCTTCTTCTATTGAAAACGGACCTAATATAATGATGGAGTCTGAATTTGTAGGGTTGCCGTGTGTATGCTCATACGTGGGCGGAGCTATGCAATTTGCAAAACCGGAGGAGGAAGCTTTATTCTATCGTTTTGATGAGCCTGAAATGATGGCATATCAGATTTCCAGGATCTGGGATGATGATGACCTTGCGATCAGCTTATCTGAAAAGTCGCGCGCAAGAGCGAAATTATTTGATACATATGAGGAAGTATACAAAAAGTATGGCGATATGTATAAAGATTTGCTGAAAAAAAATAAGTATACTGTTTTGTAAGAATAATAATTGGAGAAGATCATGTTTAAAGTTAGTGTTATAATACCTGTTTATAATGCAGAACAATACATTGAAAAGTGTCTGGATACAGTATGCGAACAGACTATGAGTTCTAATGAGTATGAAATAGTAGCCATAGATGATGGTTCGACAGACAAAAGTATTGATATTCTTCAGGAATATGCAGGAAAGTATGATAATCTGAACGTTATTTGTCAAAGTAATCGCGGCGCAGCCGCAGCCAGAAACGCGGGACTGGATCGGGCCTCAGGTGAATATATAAGCTTTGTGGATTCGGATGACTGGGTCGAAAGGAACATGCTTGAAGTTTTGTATGAAACGGCAAGTGAAAATAATGCAGATATGGTTTTCTTTAATCTTTATAAAAATGAAGACGAAAAGATGAAGCCATATCTCAGAACGGGAGTATATGATGAGGAACTGATAAAAAAAGAAATATATCCGCGTCTCATAAGTACGATGGACTCCAGTCATTGTGGAAATACTCTTCGAGGTGCTACGTGGTGTAAGTTTTTTAGACGATCTGTACTGGAGATTAATCATATCAGGTATAACGAAATGCTTATTTATAATGAGGATTTACTATTTTCTATTGAGGCAACTATCAAGTCCAAAATATATTTATATCTAGGAGACAGTTATCTATATCATAATAGAATAAACAGCAATTCTATAACAAAGCGATATATAGACTGTTTGTGGGAGAAGCAGAAGTCAATGCCTGAAATTCTCCATTATATTTGCATAGATGTTGATTATGATTTTATACAACAGATAAACAAAAAAATGTTTGGGATTGCAATTTATTGCATTGAAAATGAAGCAAAGCGAAAGAACACAAAGAAAATGATGGAGAAATTATCAACGGTTAGAAGAATTATACATGATAATGATTTAAAAAGAAGAATAGCAAATCTTTCTGTAAAAAAAATGTCAAATATTGAAAAAATGTATTTTATTTGCTTTAAGTATAAGCTGACTATAGGAGCATATCTTACTTCAAAATATAGATATAGAAATAACAAAATGTTTTAGGGGGAGCAGTATGGCAAATGTTCTGATTGTATCGGGCTCATATTTTCCGCATGCAACAGCAAATGCGGTCTGTGCTAAGGAATTTGAAAATATACTGAAAAGAAAAGGACACAAGGTTTACTATGCTATTAGGAGTCACGATATAGATACTCCAAGAATAACAGAGCAGGATGGTGTACAGATTTATCACATAGAAGAAAGTGTCGGTGAGTTTTATGGAACTTGTGAAAAATTAAAGAAGGTAAGCATGCCGCAGCCGTTGAGAGGGATGTTCAGAACTGCACTTTTATTGATAAGGTTAATCATGCATTTGTATTCAGGATTATTTTTCGGGACTCAGCGTAAATTTGCCGAGAAAAGCTATTTAAAGGAATATGCAAAAACAATTAAGTATATAGTTGAAGAAAAGAATATTGATGTAATAATATCTGTATCAATGCCGTTTCTTTCGCATAAGGCAGTTTTAGCGTATCTTGGTAAGTGCAAGAAAGAGAAGCGACCAAAATGGATAGCCTATATGATCGATGCATATTCTCAAAAAGTTGGAGCCGATAATGTAAATGAAAAAATCAAGGATGAAATGATTGTTTTGAATAAAGCTGATAAAACAATCCTATTGTCAGTTCTTCAAAGTGGGTATAATAAGGCTCCGTTTGATAAGTATAAAGAAAAAATGGAATACATGCTTTTGCCATTATTTAATTTAGATGAAACAAACAAAGAGTTGCCTCAGAGTGCAATAGCCAAGGATGGATTTGTTGATTGTGTTTTTGCTGGTACATTATATGATGAAACAAGTCCATTGGCTTTTTTTTGTGATTTTGTCAGAGCCATAAATGACAGCAAAATACGGTTTCATTTTTTGGGAAAGATCTATCCTAATAATTTAAATATGCTTAAAAAATTACAAGATGAAACAAACAGTGAGATTGTTATTTATGGATTTATGCCATATGATTTTGCTCAGCAAGCTATAAAAGAAGCAGATGTTGTAATCAATATTGGAAATTCAAGTATATACCAAATTCCGTCAAAAATATTCCAGTATATGAGCTTGATTAAGCCTATTTTGACCTTCTATAGAATTAAAGATGATACAGCACTGCCGTATTTGGAGAAATACCCGATGGCATTTAATATTTTTGAAGAATCCGGGAGTCTTGAACCGGAACAGTTAGAGGAAGCAAAACAGTTTATTTTTGGCAAGCACGATAGTAAGGTTAGTAGAAATGATCTAAAAGAAATATACAAAGGCTACACTTCGGATGATGTATGCGAAGAATTCTACAAAATATTTTTATCATTATAGATAACAAAAGTATAGATTTTATGGGTGAAATAAATGAATAAAACCAAAAAGACATTCTTTAATACGCTTGCAACAACTATACAGATGATAGTAATGCAGCTAATATCATTATTGGTAAGCCGAAAAGTTTTATCGGTATATGGTTCGGATTTGAATGGTGTAAATGCGATCCTTTCGAATGTTATGGATTGGATAATGTTGTTGGAGGGAGGACTAACGACAGCATCCAATGTTGCGCTCTTTAAGCCTTTTGTAAATAAAGACTATATTCAATGTAACCGTATATTGTCAGCGACAAAAAAGCGTTTTAATCAAATAGGATTATTGGTATTTATCTGTGGGTTTGGTATGGCCATTGTTTATCCGTTTTTTATAAATACGGGTATAAGACAGTTAGATATTTTTCTGATGTTTACGATGATGACTATGTCAACAAGCTTTTCGGTGTTTTATACCAGAAAATATGCTTTGATGCTAAATGTATCTCAAAGTGAATACATTAACACAATATTGGGCGTTGCAGTTAGTATCGTTGGAAATGCTGCTATTTTCTTAGTAGCATATCTTGGTCTGAATTATTTGTGGATCAGAGTGATATATCTTGCTATAACAGTTGTAAACGGACTCGTAGTGGCAATAGTGGTCAGACAGCGGTATAAGTTTATAAGCTTTAAAGAAGAACCGGATTTTGAAGCAATAAAAGGAACGCGCGATGTTGTATTCCAGAAGCTGACCGGTTTGCTTAGAACATCTGCTCCGCTTGTATTCATATCAATGATGGTTTCTGCCATGTATGCAAGCGTATATTCTGTATATGTATTCATTTATGGTTTTGTAAGAAAAATCATTTTAATGGTTGTCACTGCTACACAAAGCGGCATAGGGCAGTTAATAGCAGAGCGTGATACGGATAGTGTATATAAGGTATTCAGGGTTTTTGAATACACATCAACATTAGCCGTTTTCCTTATGATGTCTGTTGCGATTCCGATGACGATGCCGTTTATACGGTTTTATACAAGAAATGTGACTGATATAAACTATATAGATTATTGGATATTAGTTTATATGGTAGTGGACATTTCAACTCAAGTGCTGCACGTGCCAAGCGGAATAGTAATAAATATGTCGGGAAAATTCAAGGAGGACAGAAACTTTCAGATAGTAAGTATTACTGTACTGGTTGTTGCAGTGTTAACATTAGGAACTATAATGGGCTTTTATGGACTGCTGATAGGAATTGCACTTTCAAGCTTGGTTTTAGCTGTTCAGGAGATACACTATACCAGATCGAAAATCTTTAAGAAGTCATACTGGGATTTCTTTAAACCGATTTTGGTTAATACCGGTTTTCTTATAATTCCTGTTGCGTTTGAAATGCGTGGTATTCCTCAAGAGCTTAACTTGATTCTGTTCGGTATATCAGGTATAGCTTTGGTAATATGCAACACGTTGGTCTTGTTGGCAGGTAACTATATATTTGAAAGAGAACGGCTTATGTCATTGGTATCACGTGTGAAAAGTATACTTATAAAAAGATAAACTATTTGCGAATTTAGTCAAAACAGTAGTATAGAGGATCAAGATATGGATAATCAACGATTAAAAAGTATTTCGTTTCTGAAGGGAATGGCTATAATATTGGTTATTTTGGTTCATTCGAGCCAAAGTATACATTTTAACTACGAAAATACAAATAGTGCCATAAAAATCCTCTCGCTCGTTTGTAAGCGGATGAGTGAACTCGGTCAACTTGGATGTCAGTTGTTCTTTGCGATATCTGCTTTAACTATATGCTTGTCATGGAAAAACAAGTACATTGGAAACAGAGGATCGGAAAGAGGATCACTGACAGGCTTTTATAAAAAAAGATTTTTAGCAATTGCTCCGGGATATTACACAATAATAGTATTAGGTTATCTGATAAATGTACTAGTCTTTGATAAGCTGTCGATTTCACAAAGCCTTATGATAATAATCAATAAAAATCCTTTGGCAATAATAGCAAACATTCTTTTTATACATGGAGTAATACCCTGGGCAAATAATAATGTTGTTTGCGGAGGATGGTATATAGGAACAACAATGATTTTTTATCTTATGTTTCCTGCGTTATTCGCAATCTCAACGCGTTGGAGGAAAAAAATAAATAGAGATATAAGACCTCTTGTTTTTATATCTCTGGCAATGTGGATAATACTATATATAGTATTCTGTTTGGTATGTAAGATAGAATTCAAAATAGAAAACAATTCATTCCAGTATTTTTTTATAGGAAATCAAATGCCTGTTTTGTTATGTGGTTTTGTATTGTATTTCTTGCGGGAAGATAGATTGTTAGAAGGAGTCAAGTATCCGTTAGCAAAGGCAACTGTGTTCTTTGCGGCAACAATAGGTATGTGGATAATACAGGATATGATTGATTTACAGATAATGTTTGCTTTTATCCCTGTAGTTGTTGGAATTGGTTTTTCATATTTGTTTATATATATGGAATATCATTTTCATAATAATGGCAGATTATACAGGATGATTGAAAAATGGGGCAGAATATCATATTCAGCATATTTGGTACACTTGCCTTTTGCATGGATATTTCCTGCGTTAATAGTAAAATGTCTTGAAAGATTTTCTGTAAATTATAATGGCGCAATATTATGGCTCATACTGCTAATCCCTATGTATGCAATGATTTTTATTGCAAGCAGCTTATTTAATAAGTACTTAAAATGTATTACACCATTATTTGCAAAGGCTATAAATTATAATAATGGAATAAATTTGGAGGAGAAAAATGTTTAACAACAAAACCTTAATGATAACCGGAGGAACGGGCTCATTCGGAAACACGGTGCTTGACCGTTTTCTTACGACTGACATAGGCGAGATACGCATATTTTCACGTGACGAGAAAAAGCAGGATGATATGCGCCATGAGTATCAGGCTAAGTTTCCTGAACTGAGCGGTAAGATTAAGTTTTATATCGGAGATGTGCGTGATCTGCAGAGCGTGAGAAACGCGATGCACAATGTTGATTACATATTCCATGCAGCTGCTTTAAAGCAGGTTCCGTCGTGCGAGTTTTTCCCGATGGAGGCCGTTAAAACAAATGTTATCGGCACGGATAATGTCTTGACTGCTGCGATAGACGCGGGAGTTAAAAAGGTGATATGCCTTTCAACGGACAAGGCGGCTTATCCGGTAAATGCGATGGGAACCGCAAAGGCTATGATGGAGAAGGTCGTTGTGGCGAAGTCAAGAACGGTATCACCGGATAAAACTACGATATGCTGCACTCGCTACGGAAATGTTATGTGCTCGCGCGGCTCGGTCATCCCGCTGTGGATAGACCAGATAAGGAACGGCGAGCCGATAACGATCACCGAACCGAAGATGACGAGATTCATCATGTCGCTTGAAGAAGCGGTTGATCTCGTGCTTTATGCTTTTGCAAATGCAGAGAGCGGTGACATTATGGTTCAAAAGGCTCCCGCATGCACAATCGAGGTGCTTGCACAGGCAGTTAAAGAGCTGTTTGATAGAGAGAATAAGAGCGAAATAAGAGTGATCGGTATTCGCCACGGTGAGAAGATGTACGAAACTCTGCTCACAAACGAAGAATGCGCTAATGCGATAGATATGGGCAACTTCTATCGTGTTCCCGCGGACAAGCGTGACCTTAACTATGACAAGTATTTCAAGGACGGGGACAAGCAGAGAAATCCTCTTACGGAATTCAATTCAAACAATACCGAGCTGCTGAACGTGGAGCAGGTAAAAGAAAAGCTGCTGGCACTGCAGTACATACAGAATGAGCTTGAGGAGTCGGAAATCAAATGAAGATACTGATAACAGGCGCAAAGGGCTTTGTGGGCCGGAATCTTGTTGAAACGCTCAAAACGGTTCGTGACGGCAAGGACAGGACACGCGGTCTTGATACTGATATAACAATATACGAATATGATATAGACACACCGCCGCAGCTGTTGGACGAGTATACGGCTGACTGTGATTTTGTGTTCCATCTTGCAGGAGTGAACCGCCCGAAGGATGAAAAGGAATTCATGGAGGGAAACTTTGGTTTTACCTCCACGCTCCTTGACTCGCTCAAAAAGCATGAGAACAAAGCACCGGTGATGATAAGCTCGTCAACTCAGGCTGCGCTTGACAATCCATACGGAAGGTCAAAGAAGGCGGGAGAGGACCTCATATTCAAGTACGGTGAAGAAAACGGTGTAAGGGTTTGCGTGTACCGCTTCCCGAACCTGTTCGGCAAGTGGTGCAGACCGAATTACAACAGTGCCGTCGCTACGTTCTGCCATAATATAGCGCATGATCTGCCGATAACGGTCAATGACCGCAGTCATATGATGACGCTCGTTTATATAGACGATGTGGTGGATGAGCTGATAAATGCCTTGAAGGGTCAGGAGATGAGAGACGGCAATTATTGCAGGGTTGCAGCGGAGCATAAGATAACTCTCGGCGAAATCGCAGACCTGCTTTATGAATTTAAGGCATCGAGGGAAAATCTATGTGTGCCTGACATGACAAACGGCAGCTTTTCAAAGAAGCTGTACTCAACATATCTCTCGTACTATGAGCCGACGGCATTCAGCTACAAGCTGAAAATGAACTGTGACAACAGAGGCAGCTTTACAGAGATACTGCGCACAGCTAATGCAGGTCAGTTCAGCGTAAATATCTCAAAACCGGGAATAACAAAGGGACAGCACTGGCATCATACAAAGAATGAAAAGTTTGTAGTCGTAAAGGGGCACGGACTGATACAGCTGCGCAAGATCGGCTCGGACGAGATCGTGGAGTATGAGGTCAGCGGAGATGAGATAACCGTGGTTGATATGATACCGGGATATACTCATAATATAATCAATCTTTCTGATACCGAGGACCTTGTGACATTTATGTGGGCGAATGAGTGCTTTGACCCGAACAGACCGGACACGTTCTTTGAGGAGGTATAAACTAAGGCTGTAATCTGATCGATTGCATATTATTTGGTATTTGAGGGTTCGATTTGGAGAATATGAAAAAATACATCTTATTAGCTGCGAAAGCAGCGATCGCGTTTGGTATATCTATAGTGCTATTATCAGGCTTTTCTCTGTTTTTCAGCTATGATGGCGTACATATAGATAATAAGACCGGTGCTACAGATTATACGTGGGAACCGGGTCAATTAAAGACAACCATGCGGGAAGGTCATGCGATGCTTAGGATGGATAAAAACGGGTTTAATGATTCATACGCTGCATCAGATGATATTGATATACTGCTTATGGGAAGCTCGCATATGGAAGCGGTAAATGTAGCATCAAATAAAAATACAGGATATTTGTTAAATGAACTTGTTCCTTATATGTATACCTATAATATAGGAATATCAGGGCATACAATATATAACTGTGTCAATAA
>Ga0247609_10006683_pt1 | contig 11078 bp, 12 predicted proteins | sample 172DNAGHGlowgp2_FD_193487 | JGI IMG/M metagenome (GOLD analysis project Ga0247609, IMG submission 193487) | Sheep rumen microbial communities from Palmerston North, Manawatu-Wanganui, New Zealand - 1728 DNA GHGlow gp2 | ecosystem: Host-associated > Mammals > Digestive system > Stomach > Rumen ... | reverse complement strand
AAAATTATCACAATTTTACACTAATTGTCCGAATATTGAACGCTTTGTTTTACCAAGCGAAGATAATGGAAGTGTGGCTGTTATTTCTGATGGGGTATTGTTTACAAGTGATATGCATACTTTGTTAAGGGTTCCAGGTGCTTTTGAAAATTATGTCATACCTAACACAATCACAACTATTGGACCTAATGCAATGGAATATACACGTGTAACAAGTATTGTCATACCACAAAGTGTAACTGATATTGGAAGTAATGCTTTTCAATCATCTTCATTATCACATATTGAACTTAATGAAGGGTTGCTTCAAATAGGAAGTCTTTGCTTTGCTGACTGTGCTGGTATCACTGAAATTCATTTACCAAATTCTTTGACAAGCATAGGACAGTATGCTTTTAGAAATACGAACCTTATTGATATAACAATACCGAAAAATGTAAGAACGATATCACAAGGTCTGTGCCAATTTTGTAGTAACCTTCGTTCAATAACCATATTATGTGATTCCGTTGATACCATACAGGGTATTGCATTTTATAATGCATCAAATGTTGATACAATAACAATTGCATCAGTTACGGCCCCTGTGTTAAGGGCTGTTAACCCATTCACTGGTGTAGGTAATCCAGCCCGTGAAAATAAACTTTACGTACCTTACAACGCTGTTGGTTATGATTCAACTGTTTCACAGGTTAACTGGGTGACACCTCTTCAGGCAAGCGCTAATTTCCAATTGATTTACGGAAAACCAATTACTGAAACGGTATATGTCAAATGTTACGATGATACACATGCAGAAATTACACAAGGTACAATTTATGGTATTTGTGAGCGTGGGGCTGAAATAGTGTTGGCTTATTATGACACAGATGGATATATGTTGGTAACTGGAGATTATAATATTGTTGATAATGAGATTGTAACTTTATATTATGATTCCGAACATACCAATGAAATAGGTTCGTTCAATATAAGATTTTTTGAAACTTCATATATGTTAGGAACACCATTATTCGGAGCTTCACCAAGGTCTTTACAGGGTATGAAATTTGGTTCTGTTAATGAAGAAGATTCAGTAAATGAATATGTTCAAATAACAAAAGAAGAATACGAAACAATCAACACAAAAATAAACCAATTACATTCAATAATCAAGAATTTTATAAAATAAAAAACTATTTATTTTATGAAAATTATGTAAATAATATAATAAAACATAAAAAAACAAATGTCAAGAACAAAACAAAAACTTATTAATTATAACACCCAAACGAGTGCCATGCCGCTTACCAATGATGTTGAGCATGGTGAGATAGTTGTACGTTATAAAACCGACCAACCTGAGCTGTTAATTAAGATTGACAGTGGAAGTGATGAAACTTTTGCAACATTTAAAGATAGTGTTGCTGTTTCTGGTATGATTGTCAACGCAATCACTGGCGCAACTGGTGATATTACTAAATTACAACAAGACGTTAGGGATTTATCAGCCGCAACTGATACGTTTATTGTTACAACGGCACCTGATACTTATCTTACAATGACTTCAGCTGCATCAACTTATTATACAAGTGGGCAGGTTGAAACCATTTATTTGAAAAAAACAGATGCAGATGATACATATTTAACAATGACTTCAGCTGCATCAACTTATTATACAAGTGGTCAAGTTAAGACTATAACAGATGGCCTTGCTGGTAGGATATCAACAAATGAAAGTGATATTTCAGGCTTAAAAAATGATGTCAGTGAATTAAAAGTATTTAGTGGTAAAGTAGAAACTGACTATTCAACAACAGCTCAGATGAACAGCGCTATTGCCGCCGCTTCAGCTGCTTCTGTTAATAGCGCAAAATCATATGTTGATACTGTTATTGCTGATTATGCTACCTCTGCTAATGTTGTAAGTGCAATTGCAGCTGAAAAAACAAGGGCTGAAGGCGCTGAAAGTGCTTTGAGCACACGTGTTAGCACCCTTGAAGCTAATATGAATACCATTACCGAGGAAGATGGGTTATCTGCAACAGTAATTGCAAATAAGACAAAACTCGATACGCTTGAAACAACATATGAAACCAAAGAAGATGCTAACAAAAAATACACAAGTGCTGTAACTTATGTTGATACTGTTAGTGGAAACATTGAGACACATATTAATGAAACTTATTGGACCAGTGCTGAAACACAAAACAAATTAACAACCATCAATCAAAATATTAGTAATGTTAGTGGTTCTGTCATTGCAACCTCAGGTGCTGTCAAAACATTAAGTGGTGATGTTGTTACTTATGTCAACAATAAAATAGCATCTGTATACAGATATAAAAACAGTGTTCAAAATTATGAAGCTTTAACGGCTATTACGGAACATGAGATTGGTGATGTTTATAACGTAGTTGCTTCGAAAGGAACCCCTGGAAGTGCTGATTATGTTCCAGCTGGGACAAATTATGCTTGGAACGGTACTGACTGGGATGCTCTCGGTGGAACAGTTGATTTAAGTAGTTATGCCACCAAGGACTATGTTGATGATAAGACCAGTGGGATTACCAATATGGCGACTGATATATCAACATTGCAAACAAATCTAGGTAATTTAAGCGGCAGTGTTAGCGGTTTCAGCGGTCAAGTAATTAATAATTACTACACAAAAACCAATACCGATGATATATTCTTGTCGAAATCTGGTGCACAAAACACTTATCTTACAATGGCGAGTGCTTCAAGCACATACATGCCGACAACCGCAATACAACAGACATATTGGACGAGTGCTACTACAAATGGAAAACTTGATGACATTAGTTCAACAGTAAAACAATTATCTGGCGCCACTGTTGCTATTGAAAGTGCTGCAACTGAATCTATTAAAGATTTAAAAATGGGTACTGTAGCAAGTGCAGATGCAAATCATACTCAAAGTGGTGCAAAAACATCTGTATCTAACAGAGAGGCGACAATTGACTTGTCAGAACTTGTCATCGATTGTGGTAATTTCTAGTAAATAAGATTAAAAAAATAATAAACATACAATGGTGGTCAAATTAATAATGACCACCATTTTTGTAGTTTATAATGCTATTTATTATAAGAAAATAATAAAACAAAAAAAATATAAAATATAATGGCTGCACAAGAAAACAGACAAAAATTAATTCATCTTCACAAATCGATTAGTGGAGCACCAGCTACAAGTGACCTTCATTTTGGCGAAATAGCTGTTAACCATTCAACTGATAAACCAGCGTTATATATTAAAAATAATGATGGAATTGTTGAATTTTTACCAGCAACAGCTGTAGCGCAAATATCTAAAACTTATGCTGATGGCTTAATTGAAGCTTTAGATGTGTCGGCACAAACAATAGCATTTGTGTCAAACAACGATAATATCACCATTTATCCTACAATAACCGAAGATGATGGTAAAATAACAATTTCTGGTGAACCAATTGTGTTGTCTAAGGTAGCAAAGACAGGAAAAGCTGAAGATATATCAATAGACGACAGTGGTGAGACTTTTACTGCAACAACAGTTGAAGAGGCATTGGCTGAACTTGCGGACAAAATGTCAACAAGTACTACAATTGATGGTAGTGGCGGAACTTTCACAACCAGCAATGGTATTGATGATACAAATAAAGTGTTGTCAGTTAAAACAAAAAGCGGTGATTATGTCACTGTTGATTCTGATGGTGTTCAGTTGGATTCAACAAAAATAGATTCTACTTATTCAACAGGAACAACTGGAAATTTGGCCACTGTAGGAACCGTCAAAACAGCAATTGAAGATTTGGATGTAAACGGTTTTCAAATGCTTGAAATCATTGCAAGTGCTCAAGATGAAACCACATTGATTGTTAAAGGTATAAAAGAGACTGATGGAAAAATCGGTCTTGATTCACCTACAAATGATTATGCTATTATTGTTGATGGTCAATATAACAACACAACCAACAAAATTGCAACAGAAAATACTGTTTTAGCTGCAATTTCTGGTTTGGATGTTACAGCAATAACTGGTGGTACAAACCAAACCATAACATCAATCAGCGAAGAAGATGGTAAAATTTCAGCAACATATAGCAATATTTCGATAAGTGCAAGCCAAGTTACTGGATTGAGCGATTTATATGCATCAAAAGAAACAGTTGATAATCTGATTAGTGGCGACACTGGCAAAACCGTAAGAAAGATTGCCAACGAAGAGCTTGCTGCTCAATTAATACCAGAATCAGCACAAGAAAGTTTGAATACATTGCAGGAGATTGCCGCATGGATTCAACAACACCCAAAAGATGCTGCTGCAATGAATTTAGCAATTGAAAATTTGGAAGGTTCAGCACATACGCATGAAAATTTAGATGTTCTTGACGATATTGAATCAGAAGATGTTACAGCTTGGAATGCTGCGGCAACAAAAGCACACGAACATAGTAATAAATCTGATTTGGATGATATAACCACACAAAAGATTAGTGATTGGGACAGTGCAGCTACAAATTCACATACACACAGCAACAAAGCTCTGTTAGACACATATACACAAACTGAGGCTAATTTGGCCGATGCTGTTAGCAAAAAGCACGAACACGCGAATTCCGCCGTCCTTGATACTATTACAACTGAAAAAGTAAGCAGTTGGGATGATGCGGCTGCAAGCGCACACACACATGAAAACAAGGCACTTTTGGATACCTATACACAAACAGAGGCTAATTTGGCGGCAGCAGTCGAAAGCGCACATAACCATACCAACAAAACCGTTCTTGACGGTATTACCGCCAAAAAGGTAACTGATTGGGATAATGCAGTAGCCAGTGGACACACTCATGAAAATATGGATGTTCTTACTGGTATTACTTCAACACAAGTGTCCAATTGGGACAATGCTGTAAGCAACGCTGTTACTGGCGCAACAGGAGATACTTATGTAGCTGCTTCTGTGACTGATAACGTTGTTAATGTTTCATCAACAACGGCTGCGACCAATGTATTTACAAATGCAGTGTTAGGCGTTGACACAACATCAAGTGCAACATCGGCAAATGTTGTTGTTGATAGTACGACAAGAAAATTGGACTTCTCTAAATTGTCAATTGATTGCGGTGAATACTAAAAATTAAAAATTATATTATAAAAAAGGGGCTTTATTAGCCCCTTTTTTTCTTTTTGTTTTCTTTTTCTGCTTTCTTTTGTTCTATTTCTTCTTTTTTCTTTTCCTCAATTTGTGCAAGAACATGATAGCCAAGCAATGATGAATTAATAGCAGCTTCTTTATACTTTTCATAGAAACATACTGGGACGTTTATTGCTGGACAATTCATGATAATTTTATCTTTTTCATAGTCATATGAAACGCGCTCCATTTCGTTTCTAATCCACATGTATTTTGTTTTTTCGTCAGCAAAAGGATGACCTTGTGAATCAGAACCCTCAAAAGCATCTTCATTGCAAAGTATAAAGATAAGTCCGTCCCTGTCTGATGCATATTCAGCAAGTTCGTTTGCTTTTACAATTTTACAGACTTCTTTTAGGTTTCTAACGCATAGTGGTTGGAAATCGATTCCGTTAACATTAAGTCCAAGTTCGTCTGAAATTTCTTTCACAATTTTTTCCATCTCTTCCGATGGGTTGGAATATCTAGTCATTGATAAAAAAAAATTAAAATGTTTATTATTGTTTTTCAGTTATTTATATTAATACACAGCATTAATTATTGTAATTTTTTTAAAAAAAAACAAATGGGCACAAAAAAAGAGCATAATACTTTGGAACGTGAGGAATTTCTTGAACGCAGGAGAATTTATATGCGTGAATATAGAGCCAAACAATCAGAGAAGAGGAAGAAGATACGAGAAAAGGAAAAACGAAAAAAACAGCGTGAAAAAGAACGGTTAAACGAGAAGCTTAGATTAAAGAAGGAAAAAGAGAAAGAGCGGAAGCGTAAAATTAAAGAGAAAAAGAAACGACCTGTTGGAAGACCAAAGAAAATAGGCAGGAAAAAGAAATGGAAGAGAAAAAAAGAGCATAAACCACGTATATATAAGAAACTTCCACCATTTACATATAGAATTGTATCCTGTGTAAATCAAAAGCAAAAGAAGATAATTGGTGATTACAGATACAAAAGTGATGCGTATAATGTTTTTTCTAATCTAAAGAATACATCTACAGGGGTTATTTTTCCATCCACTTTTTATAGTGGTGGAGATGTTCCTAAAAACATGGTAAATGAATACGTTTTGCTTACCACAAATGAGATTGACAAACCTGTATATTACCGTGACGAATATGGTAAAATAAGGGAAGTAAAAACCGATAGTAAAAAATGGAAAATTATCGATAAATTTAAATATGAAGTTGAAGAAACGTTTTGGGTTTTTGGTTATGACAAAGTCAGTGACAGAAAGAATTTTATGTGGATATACGACAATATTATTATGGATGGTGTCAATATTTCTTATGAATACAAACGAGTTATGATTTATATGAACAAACTGTTAGTTAAGGAAGATAATGGGAATATTGATATTATCATATGTAAATGTGAGGAAGATTCGGTTAGAATGTATAATATGATGTTTGAAATGGTTAGAAAAGAAAAGGTAAAACAAATATTATTCATTGGCGATTTTTCTGAAATTTCTGAAAAAAGAAGAAGATTGGAAAAGGAGTTGGTTGATATTACTGGATGGCCATTGAAAAAGATACGAATGCGTAATCAGACTTATTATAAACGTGTATAACTATTGACCAAAACCACTATTGTAGTTATATTAATATAGAAAAACACATTTTCCTATGGTCAGTAAATATAACGTACATCAAAAATTTAAACTTAAATTTGATAAAAACAATATTATTTACCAGATAATCGTGATAAACTATCATAAAAAATACATAGAATATGTTTTAGAAAATATTAAAACAAAAGACACATTAAAAATAAAAGACACCGTTATTGACGATGCCTTTCAAAAAATATAAATGATTATGCCGATTAATCTTTTTGACTTTTACGAATATTATTTAACGTACATTACATTAATTGATTATTATTGCAATATGCTTATGGGGTTTTTGTGCGCTTTGTCGTCAATAAATTGATTAATTTATGTAAAATACCTGGTTTTTGTTTTGTTATTTTTTCTGTTTTGTGGTTTAAATCATTTAAAATATCACAACCCAAACCATTGTTTAACTCATTAGCAAATGTTGTTTTATAGGTTTCAATTGCTACTTCTTTTGCTTTTATATCTTTATTAAGTTCATTAAACTCTTTTTTTGTGAGATAATCCATATCAGTCATTTATTTCGATTTCGTTGTTATTATCTGCTTCTTGAACAGAAGATGTTCCGTCTGCAATACTTTCAAAGAAACTTTCAACGTTGTGTGTTATCCATACAATACCACTGGTAAAACAGCAATCACACAATAAGGCTAGCCACCAAAGGTTGGTTCCAGCAAGAAGAATATTGAATGGAGTAATTGCTATTTGTTTGACGAGAAACCAATCAATAAGACTAACCACCCAACCAATATTTGCAGGAAAGCACATCATACACTTAAACATTGAGCCAAAATGTTCTGATATCATATCAGTTATATCTCTGATGTGTTCAAAAATACGAAATGGACCACTTCCAAACACCATCATATTGGACAAACCATATGCGGCTACACAATATAAAAATATAATAATACCATTACTCATTTTCCTTCACATTTGAAACTTCAGTGTTATCATTGTTTTGTTTGTTTTTATTGCGTTTTTTCGATGGAATTAAAATTTCATTTTCATTTTTTTCATATTCAGTTTGTGTAAAAATAAATTTAAGCCCCTTCAGGGATTCAACTGAATTTTTTTCATCTTCAAATAAAGATTTTAATTCTATTGTTTTTTCGGTTAGTAATTTAGCGCGTTCTATGGCGTCTTTCATTTTTGAGATAGTATAATCAATTGCATCAAATACGTTATCAGTTCCATCCTCTATATTACAAGCAAAATAATAAATACCATCATTACCAAGTATAGCCGAAACATTGTATTTTTCATTTATTGATTCGTCTATCATCCATCCTTTTGGAAATGACACACCAACAAACATGATTTGTTTTCCATCAACGGTGGTTATTTCCATATTATCAAAAAATTCACTTATTTTATCTATTCTGTTTTTTAAATCCATTGAATTGTTGTTTTATAACATAATATATTGTTTTTGTAATTAAAAGGCAAGTACAAACATTTTAATAAAAAAAAAACTGCATCAATGTTTTGTTAATGCAGTTTGTGTTTTATAAAATTGGAGTTATTTAACTTTATTCGCTTGTAAGCATTTGTGCTATATAATTACTTTCTTGTGATAAAATTTTCTTTATCTCTTCTTTTGTTGGTATATTGTTTGTGCCAGTATAGCTTATGCCAATGGCTCCTATTGGATTTTTATGACCATACATAATCATAAGGGCTATCTTCTTTACGCCTTCTTTCTCAAGTCGGTAATAGAGTTCCATGTCAATTTCCTTTATTTCTTCAAGAGTTAAACAGATAAATGTATCATTAAATAATTTGTTTGAAATTCCATATCTGGCTATTCTTACGTTTTTGTATTCATCTATAAGCCAAGATGAAGTTTTCTTAGGCTCAGCATATGTAAGGTCGGCATAAATAAACGGTAGTCCGTTTAGGTTTTCTCCACCATTATGCGTTTCGAAAACAAATACACGGTCAGCATTTGTCATACTTTTAAGGTCAATCAATGTTTCCCGCATACTATTGTTTATGTTTAGTCTTTTGGCTATTAATTGCTCGTGTTGTGTTTTTTGTACTTCTTCAATTTTTTTCACAATTCCACCAGGATTAAAAGCAACTTGTCCTACAACAATGACAACGAATAGCATGACAATTGTGATAATAATGTTTTGAACACCAATTTTTTTAATGATTGATGATAATTTTTCCAACCATCCAATTACATTTCCAGCGTTGTTTGAACCTTCGGGTATTTCTGCCATGTCAGTAATTATTTGTTAAGATTATTTATTTTTCTCATAATATCAAGTGTCGTGGCAATAGCGTTTGTACTGTTGGATTCAGATATCATAGTTTCGTTTTTACTTGAGTGTGACGTAGATGTTTTGTAATTTGTCAACACTTTCATTTTATCAAGAGATTCATTCAATCCGTTTTTATTAGTATGTCCGATTATTTCACCTCTGTTATTTGTCCATTCCACGATATATTCATTTCCAGTTTTATCTTTCATTTTGAATTGTGTACCTTCATTTTTGAATTCATCTGGTATCTTTGATAACATGTGGCCTTCAGTAAGGAATTGCGTCTTTTTGAAATATACGGTTTTTATTTTTCTGTTTTCGTCAAGCTTAGCTTCATGAAAATTAGACTTAAAGGCGTTTATGGTTTGCCGCATATTAAAACCATCTTCACTCTCATATAGAGTGTCTTTTTCAAAAGTTTCTTTTGGCATTTTACTGGCTTGTAATCCGCTTTTTTTAAGATTTAAAATATTATCATCCATTTCTTTTTCAGATTTTGTTATTCCATTGAATATGTTTTCATTGTTGGAATAATCACCGTTTTTTTCTATGCCATTTTTTTGTTCGAGTTCAGAAGTATAACCCAAAGCTTGGGCTTTGATTCGTTTCTTGTATTCTGGTGATGAGTTTTCTGGATTATAACCTAATGTTGTATGGTTACCGTCTTTTTTTTCGTATTTTGCATTACCTTTAGCAAAATCATTTTCATTTTTTGGTTTTGGATTAAAATCATCCATTCTTTGTTTAGTTTCTTTGTAGGCCTTGTCGTTGATTGACTTATTGGCACTTTCAACCCCATCACCGAATTTCGGTTTTGACTCGCTTGAACTTTCCGCAATAAGTTTCTTTAAATCGCCCACTTTATAAGTGATATCCATTTTAATTAAAATTTATATTGGTTTGTTTATTTATTTCTTTTTATGACTCCATTTTGCTGCATTTTGAGAAAATATAGCCCTCTTTCTAGTCAATGGGTTTTTAGAGTGGGTTAGTTCTTCTGTAGATTTACCTGTTCTTTTTTTTGTTGCATTGAATTTTCCCTTATTTTCTGGTTTTATTTCAATGTCTTCTTCAAGTTTTCCAGGGAAGCTTTTTTTCATCATATCTTTATGGTCATTTGCTTCCTTATAAAAGTCATTGTTTTCATCACCTTTATTAAATGGAGCATCATAACCAAAATCGCCAGCTGGAGTGTCCATGACTGCTTCTTCATTTATAACTTTATTTATAGCTTCCAGTTGTTCTTGAGTGATATAAATAGTTTTTCTACGGATTACATTATCCTTTTTACCACCGAGAGGTTGTATGAATTGGCCAGAAGAAGCATCACAACTTGTAGCACCAGCACATTCACTATCTTCCGTTAGTATATTATTGTTTACAATATTTGAATTCTCATAAAGGTTTTTGTATAGTTTGTGCATTTTTTTTAAATAATCTTTTCTTGGAAGTCTGTATGTTATTTTGAATTTATCTTTCAGTTTGTTTCCATCATCATCATAACCACCATTGGATATAGTTTCAGTTCTGATAATAACAGCACTGTTTTCATCACCGTTATCATCTTTTTTAAGCAGCATATTCAATACTTCTGGCGCAGTAAATCCATGGCCTTTCAAGAAGTCGTCAGTATCAGCTTTAAGTGGTTCTGTTAACAACTTCTTGATATAATCCTCCATGTGTGATATGAAGGCATGTCTGGTCATTTCGTTATGTTTTTCCATTATCTTGTAATTTCGTTTTCGTAGAAATTTCTCCTTTGCCATAAGGTCTTGAATAACATGTTGACAGCATTTGCAACAAGCTTTTTTACCTTCTTTTCCATATCCTTATTTGTGGTCCTGTCATTTTTGATAGTATCACGTACTATTTTTTCAATGTCTGATTTGGACCAGTCATTCTCGCTTATTATATATTTGTACTTTTCAACAGCTTTCATTATATCTTATATATAAGGCATTATTTTCCTTATATAAATAGTGTATATAAAAAGAAAATGACCAAACAAAAGCCT
>Ga0247609_10006682_pt1 | contig 11079 bp, 7 predicted proteins | sample 172DNAGHGlowgp2_FD_193487 | JGI IMG/M metagenome (GOLD analysis project Ga0247609, IMG submission 193487) | Sheep rumen microbial communities from Palmerston North, Manawatu-Wanganui, New Zealand - 1728 DNA GHGlow gp2 | ecosystem: Host-associated > Mammals > Digestive system > Stomach > Rumen ... | reverse complement strand
AACAATATTACAACACTCCTATTCCTTCTTGGGGAATGTATCTTAAAAAAGTAAGTAATAATCTAAGTCTTGATGGAACTTTGACTTACAGCAATCTTGATAGTGATGGACCTAAGTTAACTTTTGCGACACCTAATGAGACTGATAAATTACCAGAAGACAAATATTTGATGATTCAAGCATATAAACCTTGGGATACAAATAAAACTCCTACGGAGAATGCAGCTGCCGGAGATACCATTTATGTTGCTGGACAAAAAATTGAAAATGATAACACAACATCAGTAGATTTTACAGGTATTCCAAATGACGTAGACATAAGAGATTATGTAATCAAAGTTTGGGTTGAAGAGGAAGAAAATTCATTACCGAAAGTATCAGCTCCGCTAACGTTTTCTGTCAATAACAACGGCACAGTAAATAAAATCACAGAAACTAAAAGTTCAAACCCTCGTATATTTGCATATAAAAATGATTTAGCATGTTCTTGGGGTACATATGACGATGAAAAATATCAAACCGGGCCTGGTAGGTTTTCGATCCCAAATGGATATACCTTAGTGGGTGAAGGTGAAGATGCATACTATAAATTTGATAAAAACCAATCATATGTAGGTAATAATCCAACTTGGCAAAAGTTATATATAGGTACAGATTATAATGGCAAACCGATTGAGTGGTTTATAGCAAGCCGAGACGATAATGGAAATGGATCTGTTGGCTTAACTGTTTATCAAAATAGCAGTATAGACGATGATAAAGCTTTCAACGACAGTACCGACCCTTACGAAGGTGATGGCTTAGCGAAAAATCCAACCCTAGTTCTTCCTGAAAGTTTAACAGCAGCTGATTTAGAAGATATTGGCTCAAAAGTAACGTTTATGTATGACGATACGGAAATAGAAAATATTCCGGGAGAAAAGTATTACATACAATACTGCAAAGCTAAAGATGGACAAATGACAGGATTTGAATGGCTAAGTGCCCCTGACGGATACGGCCAGTATTACATAAGAGTAGCATTCGCGGGTACAACGGTAGACGGTACAGCTTATGCGCCATGTTTTTCACCAATTAGGCTGGTTAATGTGGAGGCTCCTACAATAGCAGTAAGTAGTGTTACCCTAAACAAGGAAGAATTAACTTTATGCCCTGGAAAAACAGAAACACTAACTGCTACAATTTTACCTGACGATGCTACCGACAAAACTATTACATGGACAAGCGATGCTGAAAACATAGCTACAGTGCAAGACGGTGTAGTGACGGCAGTAGCAGAGGGTGAAGCTACTATTACAGCAACAGCTGGAGGAAAATCGGCAAATTGCGTCGTTACTGTTGAACACTCCTATGGAAATGTAAGTTATAATTGGGAACAAATTAATGGGAACTGGCAATGCACTGCCAAGAGAACCTGTAGCAGGTGTGGCGACGAACAGAGTGAGACACAAACAGAAATAGAGAGCAATTTGACAACAGCGCCAACCTGTACAACTAAAGGCCAAAGAACTTTAACTGCAACGTTTAATAATACTGTGTTTGGAACAAGTACAAAAACAGTAGATATAGCTAAATTAGACCATGTCTGGGAAGGGCTCTGGAGATATGATAATGATAATCATTGGCATAAATGTAGTAATTGCGAAGAGAAAAACAACTCTACCGGACACACCTATGAAAATGTAAGTTATGATTGGAAACAAGTTAATGGAAGCTGGCAATGTACTGCAACAGGCACGTGTACAGAATGCGGCTATGTTGGTTCGGAGGTAGCTACTATAAATAATGTTGTAGAAGATGTTCCAAATTGGACTGATTCAAAAGAAAATGTGTATGTTGCAACATTTACAAAATCAGGATTTATGCCACAAACTAAAAGAAACCTTATGATGTGCAATACTAAATTAAATGGTCAAGATATAAATTGTATTTTACAAGATCCAGACAATGCGGTACCAGAAGGTGCATACTTGAAAGTTTCTCTAAAAGAACCTAACTCAGAACGCTGGGAAGAACTCAAAAATCAACTTGATTCAACTCATCCAATAGAAAATATAGCATTTTTCGAAATAGAATTACTTTCCAAAATTGATGATAAACCTATACCTATGCCACTAGACAGTGAAGTGCGAGTTCTATTACAGATTCCAGACGGATGGGATAAGTCAGATATGGAGGCTGTTTTGGTAGCTGAGGACGAAGATAGAGAATTTGAAGAGGATATCGTAACGATAGACGGAATAGATTACGTAGCATTTAAAACAGACCACTTCAGTCCATATGCGTTGATCGATAAGTTAAACGCTGAAGAGGCGGGAGATTCAGAAGTATATGGTCCAAGCAGCTTAAATGGTATTAAAACCGGCGAAAATATTAAAAATTATATACTTTTCAGTGAGGTTTTAATTTCAGCTACAGCAATACTTTTTGTCGTGCTTAAGAAAAAAATATTGAAGTAAAAAAATTATAAAAATAGGATATTCTATTTAATATTAAAAAACACACTTCTAAGTAATTAGAAGTGTGTTTTTTTGTTACGGTTAACTAGGTAAAGTTACGCCCTAAGCGTACTTTAAAGATGGGAAATCGAAAAGGTTATAGTTGAAGCACACAAAGTTAAAGTACAAATTTGGAAACAGACATTTCTGGGCAGAAGGGTATTATTTTAGCAAAGTATGTTTAAATACTACAACAATACAAAAGTATATCAGAGATCAGGAAAAGATGGTCAAATTATGGACAAACTTAAAACTTAAAATATGCTTATCCCTTTAAGAAGTATAAGTAGCCAATCTACACCCAATCTCACGTAGTGAGAGCTTACCGTTTTGAGCTAACTGGTACTATTACGCCCTTATATGGCTTTTCCATACCACATCTTTTACACGCGGCCAGGATTAAAACATAATCAGACATCCAATTCTTTTCCTTAGAATTGGATGTCTTGATTGCTTTTGATTTTAAATCCTATTAATACATTCCGCCCATGCCTGGGTCAACTGGCATTGATGGATTTTGAGCTGGCTCTTTTATATCTGAAACTAAACTTTCTGTTGTAAGAACCATTGCTGCTACTGACGCTGCATTCTGAAGAGCTGATCTTGTAACTTTAGTTGGATCAACTATTCCGGCTTGGATCATATCTACAAACTTATCTTCTTTTGCATCATAACCGATTCCGAGTTTATTTTCTCTTTTTATCTTATCGATTATTACAGACCCTTCAACACCAGCATTTAAAGCGATTTGGCGAATTGGTTCTTCTAAAGCCTTTAAAACAATAGAAATACCAGTTTTTTCGTCTCCACTAGCTTTATCTAAAAGATCTTCAACACTCTTCATAGCATTAATAAGAGATACCCCGCCTCCTGCTACGATACCTTCTTCTACAGCAGCCTTCGTTGCAGCTAAAGCGTCTTCTATTCTGAGCTTTTTCTCTTTCATCTCGATCTCTGTTGCAGCGCCAACTTTAATAACGGCAACTCCACCAGATAATTTAGCAAGACGTTCTTGGAGTTTTTCACGGTCAAAATCAGAAGTCGTATTTTCGATTTGTGTGCGAATTTGAGATACTCTATCTTTTATATCATTTTTGTTGCCAGCACCATCTACTATTATTGTATTTTCTTTTTCAATCTTGACTTGACGAGCTCTTCCGAGTTGTTCTAAAGTCGTATCTTTTAAGTCTAAACCTAGCTCTTCTGTGATAACTTCGCCACCTGTTAAAATAGCGATGTCTCTTAACATTTCTTTTCTTCTGTCGCCAAAACCTGGAGCTTTAACGCCTACACAAGTAAACGTACCACGAAGTTTATTCAAAATCAATGTAGCTAAAGCTTCGCCTTCGATATCTTCAGCTATAATAACAAGCTTTTTACCTGAATTTACAACTTGCTCAAGAAGTGGCAACAATTCTTGAATATTGCTGATTTTTTTATCTGTAATTAAAATATAAGCATCATCAACTACAGCTACCATTTTTTCACTATCAGTTACCATGTAAGGTGAAACATATCCACGGTCGAACATCATACCTTCAACAACTTCAGAATAGGTTTCTGCTGTTTTAGATTCTTCTACGGTAATAACGCCATCGGATGTAACTTTCTCCATAGCTTCAGAAATAAGCTTACCTATAAACTCATCAGCTGCAGAAATTGTAGCAACTCTAGCTATGTCTTCGCTGCCTGAGATTTTCTTAGAATTTTCTATTACAGTTTTAACCGCTGCGTCGACTGCTTTTTCTATTCCTTTTTTAACAATCATAGGATTAGCTCCAGCAGTCACATTTTTCATGCCTTCGCGGATTAATGCTTGTGCTAAGAGTGTAGCTGTAGTTGTACCATCTCCTGCTACATCGTTAGTTTTAGTTGAAACTTCCTTCACAAGTTGCGCACCCATATTTTCAAATGGATCTTCAAGTTCTATTTCCTTTGCGATTGTAACACCATCATTAGTGATGAGCGGTGAACCAAATTTTTTATCCAGTACTACATTTCTTCCTTTTGGACCCAATGTTATTTTTACTGTATCTGCAAGTTTATTGACACCATTCATTAATGCTTTTCTTGCTTCTTCTCCATAAACTATTTGTTTTGCCATTATTATATCCTCCTATAAAATTTATTTTAAAATAATACGTTTGATAAATATCAATCCACGTCTAACATTTAAGTAGCTAAAGTATGTTTATTCAACAATTGCTAAAATATCAGATTGACGAACAATTGTAAACTCTTCGTCTTCAAATTTTATTTCCGTACCAGAATATTTGCTGGTGATTACTTTATCGCCAACCTTAACGTACATTTTTACATCTTTGCCATCGACCACGCCTCCTGGTCCGACTGCTACTACAGATGCGATTTGTGGTTTTTCTTTAGCTGTTCCTGCTAAAATAATTCCACTTTTTGTAGTTTCTTTTACTTCTTCCATTTTTATGACGACTCTGTCAGCTAAAGGTTTCAACTTCATAAGAAATCCTCCTAAAAAAATAATTTTTAGCACTCTATCTTTACGAGTGCTAAATATATTTTATAATTCCTCTTAAAAAAAATCAAGTATATTTTTCCATTATTTTAAAAATTATAAAGATTTTTCTTTTGTGTAAATTATCTTAATTGTTTTTGTAGTATAATGGTATTAATTTAAAATTAATATGTGATAATTTGCCAAACAAAAACATAAAATAAACCATAGGACGTGATTTAATGAAAATAAAAAAAGTCTTAACAATATTTCTTGGAATATTAATTATAATTGTTAATAGTGGAGTTTATTGCATTGCAAATGAATTTGAAGATGCTGAAAAACTTTATGCTAAAATAAATGAATTTCTAAACAATCACAGTGACGTTGAACCTGAAAATTTTGACGAATTCTGTAAAAAGTTCATGTTAATTTCAAGCTTTAATCCATCTAAAAATAAAAGTTTATCTGAAGATGTTATAATTCTGTATCGTGGAGTAAGCGATAAAGAGTTCGCTAAAGAATTTAAAAGCGGTAATATCTTTATAGCTTCAGGTATAAGAAATGTTAGAGGTTGTGGTATTTATACAACCCCTGATTTAAATTTAGCTAAATCATATACTGATAAAAATTTTCCTGAATGTATAATACAAATAGCTATATCTAAAAATAAGACGAAGATTTTAGAAAATGATTATCTAGAAAGATTAAAATCTATAATCATTGAAAAATATCCAAATGAATTCGGTGAATTTAAATCTAAAACAAAAGATGATTATATATTCGATAGCATGAAAGATTATCTAGATGAGCAAACTAAACTGATAATTGAAGAATGTATGAAAATAGAAGATCCAGAAGCTCAAAATAAGCTTTTTGAAGAAAAATGTGCAAAATTAAACGAAGATCCCACATGTAAGAAATTACAAGCACAAAGGAAAAAGTATTTCACAACTAACAAATCTGCTGTCTTTTATAATTCCGGTTTATTAACTAAGCTCCTAGGTTTTGACGTTCTTCACACTTATGATTTTTTAAGTGATTTCATCCACTCTAAGCAAGATGAGTATTTGATAGTAAATACTAGTGTTATAAATATTATCTAATCGGATAACATTTATATTTTCTGGGGTTATTAATCGTAATAAGATGTATATATACAAAAATAAGAAAGCGTGTGGAAAGATTAACGTTTAATTTTGCAAAAGACTAATCAAATAAGCATCCCCCAGCCTAGCTGGGGGTATTTCTTTAACGGGCGAATCCCTGTTCTACTAGCAGCCTCTAAAGGAGGCTGATACGGTCTGACACTTGCGAAAAGATTGTTACTTGCTTATCCATAAATGGGTCAGTATTGCTAAATGTTAATTGTTCTCCTACTTCATTTCTTTTAACTGATTTTTAATACATTCCTTTACTTTAACCGCACATTTTTCCTGCTGTATCTACATAATATCCTCTACACCAAAATTCTCGGTTTCTATATTTGAATTTAAGATTTCCCCACTTTTCATATATCATCAAACTACTTTTTCCTTTTAGAAATCCCATGAAACTTGATATACTCATCTTTGGTGGTATCTCTAAAAACATATGTAAATGGTCGGGGCATACTTCGGCCTCTATTATATTTACTCCTTTCCACTTACATAATTCTCTTAGTATTGCTCCTATTTCCAATCTCTTATCTGCATAAAATACTTTCCTTCTGTATTTCGTGCAAATACGATATGGTAATTGCTGTTCCATTTTGTATGTGATAAACTATGTCTGTCATTCATTTTGAATGTCCTCCTTTTGATGTTTTCTTTTGCAGTTTCCAGACCGCTTATCTATTCTACATCAAAAGGAGTTTTTTGTCATTATTACATCGCTTAAGCTACACCGAACCCCACGTCTAACGCGTGGGGGGCTGTATACAAAAATTAAGGCCACGTTCCTTAAGAGTGGCCTTAACCTTTTATAATTCTATTTTATTGCCAAAGTTTTCATCTAAATATACGTTAGCAGCTTGCTCAAATTTTTTCTCAATGTTTATGAAATCTTCTTTTGTACATTTATCTTTTAAATATTCATCCTTATTACTTTTAAAAAATTCAAAAGAAGCGAAGTTATCTATCAATTCGTTATAATTTTTTTCACACTCTTGTTCAGATCTTGATTTTTTAAATTTGCGATAAGCACTAAAAGAGTTTTTCAAAGAATTATGAACCAAAGTCATCCAATCCCTAAAAACGCTGTCAGCTTTTTTCTCTTCAAAAGGGTAGATATTTAAAAATTTGTCCATTAGATCCACTTCATTTTCAAGATCGATATTGCTAAGCAATAATTTAATATAGGGATTAACAGACTTTTTACAAGAGCCTTCAGCATTCGCGCTAACACTAGATAAAACTGGTATTGAAAATGAGGATAAGAGTAAAATAATTGCTATAAATTTTTTCATGTTGTTTTTCTCCAATCAAAATATAAGCTTGCATAAATATTATACTAAATTAGCATATTCTAAGCTTGCATCAGATTGTGATTTTGGTCTTCTGACTCCCAAGCTCGACTGCAAAGGCACTTGACATGTAATCATTACACTCTTTATCAGAGTCACAAAATCTTTGAAACTTTTCAATATCATCCATATTTTTTTTAAGTTTTGCTATGAGTTTAAGATATTCTTTAGACAAATTAGCAGAACGGGAAATAATTCCCATATATTTAAAAAAGTGTTTATTTTTGTCTTTTGCTAGTTTTTTAAAATCAGATTTTTTATATCTATTGATAAAATCAATATCCGCCAAAATACGTTCAAATTTGGATATATAAGATAATCGGTCTGAGCTTTTTTCATTCGCACTAACACTAGATAAAACTGGTATTGAAAATGAGGATAAGAGTAAAATAATTGCTATAAATTTTTTCATGTTGTTTTTCTCCAATCTAAATAAAATTATTTGTTTTTACAAGCTTGTAAAGCTATTATATCATTTATTTAAAATATTGTCAATATGATTTAAAATCTTGTTTATTTTTCTGGTTTATAGATAAAAAATTTTAAAATAAATTTAATTATATATAAATTAATAACAAATACAATATAACAGATTTATTTAATTTTACTCCTCGGTTTCCCAATTATGGAAAACATTTTGAACATCATCGTTGTCGTCGAGCAAATCCAAAAGCTTTTGCATTTTTGATTTGCTATCTTCGTCAGAAAGTTGAGTATAAGAACTTGGAACCATTTCGATTTCAGCAGATAAAAATTCATAGGATTTATTTTCTAAATTTTCTCTAACAGAACTAAAATCTTCAGGTTCAGTTTGTATTTCAAAGACATCGTCTTCAGCACTAAAATCTGAAGCACCAGAGTCTAATGCATCTTCCATTACTTTATCTTCATCTAGATTATTCTTCTCGATGATTATGATACCCTTTTGGGTAAACATAAAAGAAACGCAACCAGGAGTTCCTAAGTTTCCGCCACATTTATCAAAGTAATGACGAATGTCTCCGGCTGTACGGTTCCTGTTGTCAGTTAAAGTATCTACAATTACAGCAACACCGTTTGGGCCATATCCTTCATAACGGATACTTTCGTAATTTGTGCTGTCGTTAGATCCAGCAGCTTTTTTGATTATGCGTTCAATATTATCATTTGGGACATTGTTAGCTTTAGCTTTTGCAATACAGTCTTTTAATTTTGAATTAGCACTAGGGTCAGGTCCGCCACCTTCTTTTACAGCTACAGCTAATTCTCTACCAATTTTCGTGAATATTTTAGCTCGAGCTCCGTCAGTTTTTTCTTTTTTTCTCTTTATATTGCTCCATTTTGAGTGTCCAGACATATTAAAACCACCTAACTTTATGTATTTATATTGCTTATTTTACCATATCTTTTTTATTGTATCAACTATTATCTGAGACTAAAATTGTCATGTAATACATCGCATAAGATAGTGTCAAGGCAAAGGTATGTATTGAGGAAAATAAGTAATTAAAATGATAAAAACAAGTCAAAGATTTTTTAAGATAAAAAAGAAAGAATATATTTTATTTAAATTTTAAATCTGTAACAGGATAAAAGCGAAAGAATCTAAAGTACTAAGCAAAAAACAGAAAAAGTATCTAATCAAACTTATTTCCTTTGCCGAAGAGCGATATGATAAGTTTAACAGCATAATCGATAAAAATCTATATAAAGTTTATTGATCATAGCCAACTCTTTACTAAATAATCCACATAGTATTCGAACGTGTTAAAGTTTATAATATATTTTTCAAAAAAGATATAAATCATCAGATATTTTCATGAAATTGCTACTTTTAATGGTAAGTAATAACCCATTTATCGAAAGCAATTTGATTTGCTTTAATACCCACTGCTACTTTACACGATATTTCTCTGGTGATATCAGCGTACATGTGCTCCAAAGAGTAACTGACTGGGTTATTCCCTTGATTGAACAACTGGGCATAATACATCTAAAGCTATCCTCCATGTAGAAGGTAATATCCAGATTTAGCACTTCGTTTGGACACGCTAACGTGCTCTATTATCAATACGTATTGCTTTTTGAAGACCGTATTTCTTAAATGGTCTTTGCATTATAGTTTTAGCTGCATTGCTTGATTTAGAAGTCATCAACGAAGCTCAAATAATTTTATACACCACACATCCTTGAGTCCATTCGCCTGTATTTGACTTTGCAGTCTAGGATATTTAAAACTTTTAGGTTTACATATTTTTTCTACGAGTCCTTATTTATCTCGAATTTTTTAACGCTTGAAATTAAAGGCACTGTTTTTTCATATATTTCTCGAATTTTTTCGGCACACATACTTTATAGGTGAATTTTACCATTGCTGATTCTGCGAGTGCATCGTTGTTAATTTGATTTTGATGGTTATTTTGTTTCATCGATTGTTATTGAAGTCACACTTTATCTTTTTCAAAAAATTCAATCTTACTTTTGTATTCTGTTTTTTTGAATACAGTATTTTTTACAAAGATTGCTAAAAGGTTATTTGTTTTTGAAACATTTCGTTTGTTAATTTGTTATTTTTGATTCATTTTGTTTGATGACTTCCGTAGCATAATTGTTACATTGTTGATTTGAATTATACATTAAACGCTTGCTTTTGCGCGGAACTTTCCACCAATTTGCTGAGTCTAAATAAAACTTATAGAAAAATTTCAAAGATAATAGACAAAAGTGTTAGTTTATAAATTTCTTATATTTTTACATTTTTGTTAAGTTATTATAAAATATAAGATAATAATACAGGAAACTTTTATGAATTTAAAGAACGGTTTGGATTTACAGATTTATTAAGTTATGTTATAATAAATATAGATATTATCTTATTTTTTAATTTTAGAGAGGAATATTATGAAAAAGATTAATCTTACGACAAAAGTTATATCACTTTTATTAGTTTTTAATTTATTCTTTTTTCAAACGTTTTTTATTAATTTTACTTATTCTTTAGATTTTGAACGTCCAACTAGTTATGATTTAAATGAATTGTTGAATATTAATGATAAAATATCCAAGGATGACGAAGAGGTTCTGCGCAATTTGGAATATTTAGTAGATCGTAATTATCCTAAAAAAATGAAAAAATTAAAAACATTAGTTGATCAGAGTTTTAAAATTAAAAAAGAAATAGGGCTTTTACAGATTTTATGCGACGCTCAAAAAGCTAGTATTGTTTACGATAAAAATAAACTAGTTGGAATTGAAAACCTAGGGAACTCTTGTTTTTTAAACTCAGCTTTGCAAATGATTTTAAATTCTGAAGCTTTATATGGGGAATCAATCAACGAAAAAATCATATCAGGAATAGGTCCATTATTAAAATCTAAAAAATTAAAGAAGCTTTTCATTAGCAATTGTCCAACTGTGTATGCACTGTTTAATTTATTTAGATTAGTAAATTATAGTTTGATGGGATTAGATGTGCTTTGTAAAGATTATGTTAATTTTTTATTAAAGTACCTGAATGTGCCAGCTGTAATTTATAACGGAACGTATCAAGGTGACTCAACAGAAACTCTGCAAATTATAATTGAGAGAACACTAAGTGAGTTAAAAGGTTTTTATAAATATTACAATCT
>Ga0247609_10006681_pt1 | contig 11079 bp, 10 predicted proteins | sample 172DNAGHGlowgp2_FD_193487 | JGI IMG/M metagenome (GOLD analysis project Ga0247609, IMG submission 193487) | Sheep rumen microbial communities from Palmerston North, Manawatu-Wanganui, New Zealand - 1728 DNA GHGlow gp2 | ecosystem: Host-associated > Mammals > Digestive system > Stomach > Rumen ... | reverse complement strand
CAATATAAAGTTTATTTTCTGTTTCAGTTTTTAGAAGCGAACGTTCGCACGAACACCCATTTCTAATTTCGCATCTGTACCATTTTGGGAATTAGAGTGAGATTTATCAAATGTGTATTCGGTGACCAAAGATAATTGTACAGATTCAGAAATCTGGTTTGATACGACCGCCGTCAAGATATATTCTTGCCAACCATCGTCCATATCTTTGGTTTGAGCCAACAAGCCGTCAATAACCTGTTGTCTTTGCGCTTGTTGTGCAGCAGGCAATTGAACCATTGGGGTATGAATGGATTTTACACCATTGTCAGAGTGTTCTACGAATTTGAAGGTTCCACCAAATGACCAGGTGTCGTTTGCCTCATAGAAACCAGACAAACCAATAGTTGTTTCGTTTGTAGATTTTAAATCAACAGAAATCAATTTTGGAAATCCTAAGTCTGTGGCATTTACCGCACCAACACCTGGAATATAAAATCTGTTTAATTCGATTTCATTGTTGTGATTGCCGATTGTTTGTAAATATTCAGCAAACATAGATGCAGTGAATTTATCCCATGTTTTACCAAAACGTGTTCCGGCGACACCGCCCCAACGACCGTTAGAGAAGTTTTTGTATGTAAAACCATCAACGTCATACGAACCTCTCATTGGGGAAACACCCGACATATACAATTCGCCATAGATGTCCCAAACAAAATCGGTTGCGTCTTCAAAAATACGATAACCAAAACCTAAACGACCACGATGCATACCCCTGCGGTCAATATCACCGTTATACGTATAACCCAAAGACAAATATGTTACTAATCTGTCTGTGATACCATAACCAAAATCTTCGGTTGCACGCCATACAGGGAATTCATCAAAACCATCATGATTTTTCAGTTTTAACGCATCTGTATGGTCGGCACGTTTGTACATCAAAGCCGCACCTGTTTTTGAAAAATATTCGCCAGATTTTGGTGCAAACAATGGATTTTCCATGTTTGTTGTTCCAGCAATCGCCCCAGTCGATATCATCGACACAGTCGCAATCGCCAAAGTTTTCAAAGTTTTTTTCATCGAATACTCCTTATATTTTTTTGATGAAATTACTGACCCCCATTATTGGCAAGATCAGCGTTATACCCGCACCACCCATTATTGGCAATAGCACGCTTTGTGGCATAACAGGCAAATTATGTTATATACATTTACCGATGTCAAAATAATCTTTTACTTGACAGGTGGGTTGAAAATTAAATTTTGTTTCCTATATATACTGTGTAATGGGTAATAAGCCCAACAAAACCAAAGGGGGCGACGATGGAACAAACAAACACCTTTGATAAAAAATATAATCCTGAAAAATGGCTGTTAAATGCAATGCCATTGACCGATAAACAAAAAAACATCATACAAACACAATTAAAATTGATGTATCAAGGTTTGACTTTGGCAAACTGGGCAAAGCAAGGTACAAAGTTGGGGACTGCAAAATTAAAAGCATTGGAACAAATTGAAACCTTTGCAAAAACAGTGGGCGACACAAAACCAGGCAACACCCCACAAAATAATAACAATGCGGTGGTTGCAGAAATATCTAGGACTGTGACGGAATTTAAAAAGAAAATTTCGAAACATATTATGGAATCAAAAACTACGGAAATGACCGCGCCAGAAAAGTTAGCACAAAAATACAAACAAGATGGTGAAAGCCTGGCGGGTTTAAGCATACAACAACTGCGCGAATTGGTAAAGCAAGACGACCGTCGCGTTCAAACAAACGAAAAACAAGCAAACAAATTTGCAAAACCAAATCAAATACTACTGATGCAAATTATGGCACTGCGTGCCAAAGCGGCATAATCAAAAAAAATCGCCCATGTTTTTGGGCGATTTTTTATTTATGTTTATATGCCAAAATGTATTCTTGGATTTCTGGCAAATATTTTTGCGAAATAATGTTGCGTGGTATCAATATCGAATTACCTTGGCCTGCGGACATTTTGGGCAATTCTGCGCCATTTTTTGCGTTTATAATTTTTTCCAATTTTAAATTAAATTTATCGTGTGGTAATAAAAATGTTATTTCATCGCCTGCACGAATTTCATTTCTTAATTCAAATATAATGTTTTTGTCATCGACACCAGTCACAACGCCTGCGGCATGATAGGCAGAATCAGATTTTGTTGTTTCAAAATTATGCGCAGTCGCCGGCAATCCACCATCAAAAAATGCCGTTGTATATCCACGTGTTTCCAAAACATTTAAATCCGCCATAAATGTTGTTGGGTCAAAATGTTCTGGGGAACGCGCCCATGCGTCAATGGCGTTTCGATACGCACGGGTCACAGAACCAACATAATATTCACTGCGGTTGCGGCCTTCTATCTTTAATGAATCTGGGGACGAATCCAAGACCTCTGCCAAACGTGGCATCAAACATAAATCTTTGCTGTTCAAAATATATGCACCATGTTCGTCTTCATCAATTGGCATTTCAATACCTGATTCAACCTCGCGCAAGATTACGTCATATTTCCACCGGCACAGTTGCGCACATGCGCCACGATTTGATGGACGACCCGTTATATAATTCGATAACAAACAACGGCCAGAATACGCCATGCACATTGCGCCATGGACAAAGATTTCCAACTTTATGTCTGGGCATGCGGCGCGGATTTTACAAAATTCTGGGTGTGAAACTTCGCGTGCAAGCACGCAAAGCGATGCGCCCGCCGATTTCCAGAATTTAACCGATGCAGCACTGCAAATGTTCGCCTGGGTTGAAACATGAATTGGCATATTTGGAAAATTATCGCGCACCCACATCATAACCCCGGCATCTGCAACAATCAGCGCGTCAGGTTTCAGGTATTCTATGATTTCACGCACACGTGGCATATTTTGAAAATCGGTATCATGCGCAAACAGATTAAATGCCAGATACACCTTTTTGCCTTTGCTTTGTGCAAATTCAATACCCTGCCTTACACCTTCGACATCAATTTTGGCGCGTGCACGCATAGAAAAACCGGGCAAACCCGCATAAATTGCATCTGCACCATACAAAACTGCCGTTTTAAACGCGTCCAAAGTGCCCGCCGGTGCCAATAATTCAGGTATTTTTTTCGTATTCATGATATTTTCCATATAAATTTTACCAAATTATAATTTTATACTTGAAATTATCAAATAAAAAATATATTATTGACTCACATTGCCAGTTTAGCTCAGCTGGTAGAGCATCTGATTTGTAATCAGAGGGTCGTTGGTTCAAGTCCGACAACTGGCACCAGAATTATCGCGGGAATCCCGCGATTTTTTATTTGATTTTGCACCAAGAAAAATAATTGACAAATATTATTTTTAGTATTACAATGATTTTATCAATAAAAACCAAGGGAATATTATGGATAAAGCACAGGATATTTTTGACGGTATAAGTTTATTAAATGTGTCGGGTGACGAACGCGTCACCAAAATCATCGAGGCATTAAGACAATTATCACACATAAAAACCGCTATTAAATTTACTGACGATATTGAATCAATTGATGACGCGGTTAAATTTTTAATTGATACCGATGCTGTGATTTGCAGTCCTGGGAATTTACCATATTCCAACGGACAAAAAAATCCCGACTTTGTTTTTATTGCTGATGCAGAAAACATTAATTCTGTGTTACAAAATTCTAAATCGAAAAACATCGATAAAATAAGATTTTTCGATTATAGTTTGGAACACACCAAACATTTTTTCAAAATGCACCACACTGCAAAAAATGACAATCAACTGGTGCTTGAAGATTTTCCTTTGATGCGCGATAAAATTAATTTTATTTATTCGTTGGCTGCAAATGATATAAATACTGTGTCCCAAGACCCCTGGGTAAAATTATCTTATAAAATATTTACAAAATTTATTTTAACCAAAATAAAAGACATCGAATCACAATCTGATCCAGAATTACAAAATCAAATGATTGATAATTTGATGAATCACACCATTATTTTGGATAAAACATTAAAAGAAAAACATGGTTCTTTTTTTGAAGATTTAGGAAAACCAAGACAAACCATACCTGCAACTTGCAAAGTTTTGTTAAGTGACTGCACATATGCTGATTTGTTTGGCTTAAACAAAGACAAACACTACAAAATTATGCATTCCATAGACGCATCAAAATTCAAACAGGATTTTGATTTTTCCAACTTTGACATAAATGGTGATTTTATTTGCGTACATCAAAAAAGAGGAAATATTATTTTTCCTGACACTGTTAATGGAACGTTTGATTTAACAGGTTGCAAATTTACATTTAATCGCATTTCAAACGGCGCAACAAATGTTAATTTATCACATACAACAATTAAAAACTTTATTGATTTACAAAAAATCAATTTTCCTGATACCGTCACAGAATTGATTTTGGACACAGCGATAATAAAAAATGTATTAAAATTATTAGAAAATAAAAATGATACAGACCCAGAAATCATCGCGTATAAAAACTTTGTTCAAAAACACCCAAAAATACAGATTGTAAATCACAATCGTAAATTGATTTTACAACATGAATTAGCAAACAAAACAATCGCTGCGCCACATACAATCAAAAAAGAAGTTGTTCAAAATGCAATTTCATCAGTGAATATAGCGGTGCCTAGTAAAACAGACGAGTGGTTAGCACCCGAAGAATTAAAAGATATGTTATTGATTTTGCATCCTGAATTAGAATCTGTTGATGATTTGGACAGACTGATTCAACGCGCACGCAATTTAAACAGCAAAGTTCAAAAAAGCACAATGAAATACAAGGATACACAAGTTGTGTGTGTTCATAAAAATTCTGTTCAGCAAGTAATGGAAAATATTCGCGACATTGAATCCAAAACACCAAAACAAACCAACATGCAAAAAAATCAACCTGTTAAAAAAATTGAACTCAAACAGGCAACTGTAAAAAAATTAAAAGGCATTAAATATAAAAAATATATACCGACATCTGTTTATAAACAAATTAAATCTGCATGTGGCGACAGCATACAATTATTTATTTCTGTGTTGGAACGGATTTCAATGATAAACACAAATTATTCAACAACACAAAAAAATATCCCATTACAACATATTGATAAAGACCGTCAAATACACAACATACCAAATACAACACATAAACTTTACAAGGCCGCAACAACATCTATTACCAGTTTGGATAACAGACGAATTGTTTTGACCATCAACCCAGATGATAAAATCATAGTCGCAACGGCTTTCTTTGCCGACCATGTTAATAACATCAAAAACGATAAAAAATATAACGATATCGCAATTCCTAATGCCGCATCGGGTTTATTGATGGACGGGAAAACACCTGTGACACGCGATTTAATAAAATCTGGGGATTTTATTGATATTGATGCAAAGTTAAACGAGTTAAAAGAAAAAGATAATGTCGTTGTTAAAACAACCGAAGTTATAGAAACAAAAACTATCACAACAACAACTGTTATCACAGAAACCGTTAAACAACATCGCCCACGCAAACGCATAAACGCCGGTTATGTTGATGTGAAATTAACTGCAAATATTTTAGAAAATGCAATTACAGAAATATACGCACAGTTAGATAGAATATCCAAAACCACAAAAATAAAAGGGACAAAAAAAGATTTGCGTTTGGCTGCATTGGAAATTGTAAAACACAGATTAGAAAATGGAATGTAAAAAATCGCCCATATTTTTATGGGCGATTTTTGTTTGGCAAAACAATTATTTTTTACGTTTTCTTTTTCGGTTAGATTTTGAATCTTCGGTTTCCCAATCTGTGACTTCTGGAAACATTTCACGCAACAATTCTTTTAACTTTGGGTTTTTAGATATATAATACCGCACGCCATACAATGATAATATTGTTATATAACGTTCTATGTCATCACGTGTCATTTTTTCAGCCAATTTTTCACGCAGATGTCCCCACGCATCATGAACCGCCCCACGCGCACGATTAAAAAATCTGTTGCGATACATTGATATAATTGTTTCTATCCACATCCATAACAACGACACAACACCTGGAATAACTATACATGCAACAAAATAACGAAACCAATCTTGGCATGCCGTCATTCCAAACATAGATTCGCATGTATATTCACAATGCAATAACATAACCGCAATAATTTCATATAAAAAAACAACTGTGATATAAATTTTTGGTTTTAATAACATTTGTGTATCCTTTGGTTTATTTGATTTTATTTTGACACAAATGTTATAAATACGCACCAAGAACAAAAGCCTAAACAAAAACCGAATTAAATCGGTTTTTTTGTTTATTCTTTATCAGCCGCACGCGCCGATGTTTCAATTTGCAATAATTGGTTTTCCAGTGCGGTTCGTTCCGATGATTTATAACCTGTACTGTCATCGGTCCGCGTATTTGTTGGTTTTGTGACAGGGTCACGTGTCACATTTTTGTCGTCAGCCTTGCGCGGTTCGCCATTTTTTATATCATTTACAGCCGACACAGCAGGATTGATTAAATTTTTATAAATCTCGTCAGCCTGTTTGGTTCCTGCAATATCACGCGCCAACAATTTATTTTCAGGTCCAGGAACAAACCAAGAATCCAATTTTGCGGCTGTCAATTGCATTATTGGACGCGTACGCGCGTTTTCCATCCAACGTGGCATATGTGGCATATCCGAAAAATACCACAATGATACCCAATACACAATTCCCATAACAACAATACCGCGGATTATACCGAATATAACCCCCAAGGTATGATCTGTGACGTTCATCATAGATTCTTGAATTTTGTCGCGCAATTTTTGATTCACAAAACTGACCAATAATAATATACAGAAAAATACAACAAAGTATGACGCAACCAATGTGACAACCGTTGAATCAGACAATTTAAACCATGATTGAAACATACTGTCCAGCCAAGGCGATGTAAAACGCGCCGCGATTGCCGCCACAACCCACGACAAAGTTGCAATTGTTTCATATACACCACCGCGAATTGTTGCCCACACAGTTGATGCCAACAACACGATGATATACACATAATCTAAACTCGTTAAATCAAACATAATTTAAAAGCCTTTATCAATTTATTTTCTAGAATTCTTACGCGCAGACGAAATACTGAATCCAACAATTATCAAGCCTAAAACTATCAAAATCCATGATGCTAATTTATTGTCAGATGCATTAGTTTTTTTTTCATCTGTTGCATCATCGCCAGTGGCAGAATATTCCGTCACCGTCGCAACAGGTGTTGGGTGTTCATCACGATACGCATCACCGTTTTCAGCAATAGATTTTTTCACATTTGCCGCAGATTGTTTTGCCGCATCGTCCATATCAACCTCTATCGCGGAACGCATATCGTCAGCCATACTTTCTGCGAAGCCCTGGAAACATTTGTCGCCAATTTTTATCACAGGCACGCCACCAGATGCAAAATCACATTGTTTTAACACATCAATAAACATCGCACGATGCGCCGGTTCGGTCACATTTACAAATGTCACATTGATTGTTGGATATTCATAAATAAAATTATTTTTTGTGTAATCTTGGGCATGATGACAATGCGGACATGTTGGCGAATAATAAATTGTGATGTCCGCCGCATTTGCCATACCAATAAAACCAAAAGCCGCAATCGCAGATAAAAATATTTTTTTCATAAATAATCTCCTTTCATACAAATTTAATGATTTGATTATAGAAAAACATATATATTTTTCGCAAGATAATTTTATGAAAATTTGCATTTATTTTTATCGCGAATTCATCAAACGAACATCATCAAATTCAGGGTGTCCCGCAAATACATTTAATGTTGATGGACAAATAGATAAAATTTTTCTGTGTTGTTCGCGTGCCAAATTTACAACCATGCTGACCAACCGAAATTCAATTGGCAATCGTTGATATGCGCCATCTATAAAAGTATGATCAATCATCAGTTTATCCAAACCGATTTTTACAAACGTTATTTCGCCTATATTTTTGCCGTCAAATTTTGCACAGAATCCGCACCCGTCTGGCAGACGTTCGTATTCAACATTGTTCATAGTATTGTCCTTTGTTTTAACATCACTATAAACAACCGATAATCGTTAATAAATACGATTAAAATCCATTAAATATTGTTATAATTCTTTTTTATTATACGGCCACTTTCCCGCAATGCCACAGTTTCCATGGACGACAAACGAGGGGTTAAAACCTGTATCGCGCCGTCCATACCGACAATTGTCGGCAAAGACATCGCCAGGTTTGTTTTTGGCGCACATGTTGATACGGTCAAAATTCTTTTTTCATCGTTGATTATGCAACGCAGTAAATCATTTACAGCCGCCGCAATTCCGTCCCATGTTGCACCGCGACCCTTGATAATTTCGTATGCAGCCGTTTGCACACGATGTTCGATTGTGCGACGCGTTGTTTGTGGTAATGATATTTTGGTGGCACGACAAAAATCGTTTAACGGAATTGCCCCAATGTTGATAGATTCCCAATTCACCACAGATGAATCACCATGTTCGCCCAACACATACGCATTTATTGACATGGGCGACACAGACAAATGACGTGCCAAAATTGTACGCAAACGCGCAGAATCCAACATTGTGCCTGTTCCAATAATCCGCTCCGCCGGCAATCCGGATAAATCACGTGCCAACATTACCATTACGTCCAAAGGATTAGTGACGACAATTATTTTGACGCGCTTGGGGTCTGTATTCGCCATGACACGCGGAATAATGTCACGAATAACATCTGCGTTTGCCGCCAATAAATCTGTACGTGTTTGACCGGGTTTTTGATTTGCCCCAGCGGCAATTATAACTATTTCAGAGCCTTTGATTTCACGATAAGAATTTGCCGCAATTATTTTAACATCAAATGAAAACGCAGATGCGTGTCCTAAATCCATTGCAGCGGCTTGACTCCTCACACCATCGCGGTCAAACAAAACCATTTCATGAACCAGCCCTGTATTTTTAATTGCGGTCGCAACCGCCGCACCAACTGAACCCAAACCAATAATTGCAACTTTCATAAATTCCCCCTGCTCTCGTTTTTTTGTTTATTATATCATATTTCGTTGGGATTTTTTTAATAAAAAAAACAGGGGATAATTCCCCTGTTGTTTTTTAATATGATTTTGCGACATAAACAAATGTTGGGTCATTTGCATCTAGACACCGGCGGCTGATTTTATATTTTTCAATCAATCCGTCAAATTCATCATTTAATGTTAAATCATATTTAATACGGAAAAATCCGGTTGTGCCACGTTCCAGTTCGCGTTCCAAATCCGCCAATGTTTCAACATCGTGAATCTGTGCGTTTTGGCGCGCCAATGCGCGTTCGTACATTTCGACCTGGATTTTTTTCATTAAATCAGGCGCTATATTCAACAATTCATCAACAGATACTGTTTGTTTGGAGTCTTTGCCCAAATCACGACGGGTAATTGTGACAGTGCCATTTTCCATTTCGCGACCACCTATTTCAACACGCAACGGCACACCACGTTTAATCCATTTCCACATTTTATCAGGCGCACGCATATCGGTTGTATCAACCAAAACACGCAAATCCGTGCTACGTAATTTTTCGCCTAAATCTTCGGCATATTTATTTAATGCATCTGTATTTTCTTCGCGAACGATTGGGATAATCACAATTTGATATGGCGCAATGGCTGGTGGTAAAACCAAACCATCATCGTCACTGTGAATCATGAACAGGCCGCCCATCATACGTGTTGATGTTCCCCAAGATGTCGTCCATGCATATTGTAATTTACCGTCCGTTCCCAGATATTGAATATTAAAAGATTTTGCAAAATGTTGTCCCAAATCGTGCGATGTACCGGCCTGTAAAGCCTTGCCATCTTGCATAATTTGTTCAACGGTGTATGTGTGGTCGGCACCGGCAAAACGTTCTTCGGGTGTTTTTTCACCGGCAATAACAGGTGCCGCCAAAACATCACGCATGTAATCTGCATACATTTTGTGCATTTTTTTCGCATCGGCATTTGCGTCTTCGTGGGTTGCAAAAACATTATGACCTTCTTGCCAATTAAATTCCGATGTGCGCAAAAACATACGCGGACGCATTTCCCAGCGCATAACATTTACCCACTGATTCAACTTCATCGGTAAATCACGCCAAGATTGCACCCAACGGGACATAGCCTCGCCAATGATGGTTTCAGATGTTGGACGAATAACATAAGGGTCTGTTAATTCGGCATCTGGGTCCGGTTGTAATTTACCATCAATCATTTTCAAACGATAATGTGTGACAACAGCCGCCTCTTTTGCAAAACCGGCAACATGTTCTGCTTCTTTGTTAAAATATGCAATCGGTATCAGTAATGGGAAATTTGCATTTTGAACACCTGCTGCCTTAATTCGTTTATCCATTTGGTCGCGCATCAGTTCCCATATTGCCCAACCATATGGTTTAATTGTCATACAACCACGCACAGGGGCATTTTCCGCCAAATCGGCTGCAACAATTAAATTTTGATACCATTCACTAAAATTTTCCGCACGTGTCGGTGTTATTGCTGTTTTCATTTTTATATCTCTTTATCTTTTAATTCCATATATTTGTTCGATACGATTTCATGCAATTTTGTTGCAATTTCTTTGCGATTCATACCAGATACAGAAACAGGTTCCAATGCCCATATATGCACCGTCATTCCGCCCAGTTGCGCGATATGAAATATTTGACCAAACGCACTGCGTTCGACCTCGCACTTTGGACCCTGGGTCTGTTTCACATTATCAAAGTATGCATAATCGTTTGCCAAAACCTGGTCATTAACACATTTATTGCGACGCGTACGATATGTAATGACCATTGGTTGAATTGTTAAATTATCAATTTCTTCGACCATATTAAACATCGCAGATTTAAATTCACGAACATATGCGCCATTGGTGGTTGTTCCTTCGGGGAAAATCACAACGGGATATGACGCAGAATTCATTTGTTTTGTCATGGCATCAATCGCCTCGACAGCATGCGATGGACGTCT
>Ga0247609_10006680_pt1 | contig 11082 bp, 8 predicted proteins | sample 172DNAGHGlowgp2_FD_193487 | JGI IMG/M metagenome (GOLD analysis project Ga0247609, IMG submission 193487) | Sheep rumen microbial communities from Palmerston North, Manawatu-Wanganui, New Zealand - 1728 DNA GHGlow gp2 | ecosystem: Host-associated > Mammals > Digestive system > Stomach > Rumen ... | reverse complement strand
TGCCGATAGCTTTGAAGAGAAATATTTCATGTCGGGCATGTATATATCAACAAGACCTTCGAAAAGTCTTAATGAAGCAACGAGATCATATCCTGAACAATTGACCGCAACGGGTATCTTAAGTCCGGATGATCTTGCCTTTGCGACAGATTCCGCAACGGCCGGGGCAAAATGCATCGGAGTTACGAGATTGATGTTATTAGCTCCCTGATCCTGAAGCTTAAGATAAGCGTCAGCAAGGCTTTCCGGGTCCATCTCCGTGCCGTGTCCCGTCGGACCTCTCGAAATAGAATAGTTCTGGCAGTAGACACAGCCGAGATTACATCCTTCGAAGAAGACAGTTCCGCTTCCATTCTTTCCGGATATGACAGGTTCTTCGCCGTAGTGAAGCTTGATCAGGTTCACTGCCGGAGTATCAGACATCCTGCAAAAGCCGGTCTTTCCAAGGGTGCGGTCCGCTCCGCACCTTCTGGGACAAAGGCAGCAATTATTAAAAAGATCTTCCATAACAAGGCTATTGTACTACTAAGGATGCATTAAGGATGCCTGCCTTTGTTGTTATATCCAAACAGACAGTAACGGCACATATGAAAATACAGACACTTTACCGCATTTCTGTTCGTCTTCAGGGTGTTACAATCTACTCATGGCCATACACGAGGAATGCGGTATATTCGGAATTCACGGCAGTACATACTGTGCCAGTGATGTTTATTACGGACTTTTCAGTCTTCAGCACAGGGGACAGGAAAGCTGTGGTATTGCTGCAAATGACGATGCCTCGATCGAATGCGTCAAGGGCATGGGTCTTGTCAGCGATGTGCTGAGCAGCGATAAGATCGCAAACCTCAAAGGTGATATCGCAATAGGACATGTAAGATATTCTACCGCAGGCGGAAGTGTTCCCGAGAATGCACAGCCTATCGTTACACAATATTCCAAGGGTACGCTTTCCATTGCCCATAACGGCAACCTGACGAACGCCAACACTCTCAAAAGAGAACTTGAAGATAAAGGTGCGATCTTCCACACGACGACTGATTCGGAGGTTATCGCCTACCTCATCGCACAAAAAAGATCATCCAAACCTTCTGTCGAGGAAGCTGTAAAAGAGGTAATGGGCATTATCAAAGGCGGTTATGCTCTTCTCGTCATGAGTCCCCACAAGCTTATTGCCGCAAGAGATCCGTACGGACTTAAGCCCCTTGTAATGGGAAAACTGGACAATGCGGTTATCTTCTGTTCAGAGACATGCGCACTGGAAGCTGTCGGTGCTGAATTTATAAGAGACGTAAGACCCGGTGAGATCATCGTGGCCGACGGCGGTGAAGTCAGATCCATTGATTCCGGAATTAAGCGCAGCATGAAGAAATGCGTTTTCGAGTATATATATTTCGCGAGACCTGACTCGGTAATCGACGGTATATCCGTTGCCGAGGCGAGAAGGAAAGCAGGAAGGATCCTTGCACGCAGGCACCCTTGTGACTGTGATATCGTCATAGGAGTCCCTGAGTCGGGGATCGATGCGGCTATCGGTTTTTCCGCGGAGTCAGGGATTCCCTATGAGAAGGGATTTGTTAAGAATTCATATGTCGGAAGGACTTTTATCAAGCCTTCCCAGGAGCAGCGCCAGCAGGCTGTAAAGATAAAGCTCAATCCTATCTCTGCGGTTGTCAGAGGCAAGCGCGTGGTGATCATCGATGACTCTATCGTAAGAGGCAACACTATCGCAAACCAGGTCAATATGCTGAGAAATGCCGGGGCAACAGAAGTCCATGTAAGGATAAGTTCTCCGCCGTTTATGCACCCCTGTTATTACGGCACTGATGTGCCTGATGAGAAATATCTTATCGCATGCAGTCACACAATCCCTGAAATATGTGGCATAATAGGCGCTGATTCTTTGGGTTATCTGGATAATGATGATCTGGATGAAATGCTTGGCGGTGATGATCACAGATATTGTGACGCCTGCTTTACGGGTAACTACCCGGAGGGATGTGGGGACATCTAAAATGCAAGACAGTGAGTTCCGTCATAAGGAACATGCAAGAGTAAGATCTGCTGATGCTGCAGTTTTAAGAGCTGTGGAGCATGAGGCTGCTCTGGAATACAAGGCTGAACACGGAGGCAGGAACCGCACCGGATCCCGCGGTGAAAGACGCACGGCTTCCAAGCATCTAAGCCGCGCTGAAGAGAAGAAGTTATACGGCATCAAGAGGAAAAGAGGCAAGGGCACCGTCCCGCTCATTCTTTTGCTGATACTCGAGCTGATCTTAGGCGGTTTGGTCTATGCGGCGTTTTATATCTATAACCAGGACACTTCTTATCTCGTCAGAGAGAATACGGTCGAGGCAGGCGGAACTGCGGATCTCGGAATGTATGTGACGTCAGAGCCGGTGTTCGGAGATTATGTATACTGCAATCTGGATTTTGGTACGGTCAACTATATAACACCTCAGACTATAAGATTTACCGTCACCATGTACGGTATGAATTTCCCCTGCGTCCTTCACATAGTGGATACCACTCCTCCTGAAGCTGAGGGAATCCCACAGGTCATGTATTCCGTGGATAAGGTTCCTCCTGTCGAGGAATGCATCACGAATATCAATGACCTTAATGAAGTGACGGTTGAATGGGAATCCGTTCCTGATGTTACAAAGGGCGGGAACCTTACGGGCATCGCGAAGATCACTGACTCTTCAGGAAACGTGACGCTGGTCGAAGTTCCTTTTACGGTTACAAAAGATATCCAGGCTCCGGTGATCGAAGGAACGGAGGATATAGAGGCATTTACGGGCGATACCATAAAGTACCGCGAAAATGTGACCGTAACGGATGACATAGATCCCAATCCTGTGCTTGAAGTTGATACTTCAGGTGTCGATCTTGAGGAAGAGGGAACATATGAGGTCATATACAGGGCAAAGGATTTCTCCGGCAACGTGACCGAGACCACGATACAGCTGACACTTACCGAGAAGCCTGATACATGGGTAGATCCCGAGATAGTCTATGAAGAGGCAAGAGAGATATATAACCGGATAACATGGGATTCCATATCCGATATGGAAGCTGCACTCCAGATCACATGGTGGGTAAGATATAACATCAACTACATCTCAAACTGCGATGATTCCTCGTGGACAAGGGCAGCATATGACGGCTTCACAAAGAGGAGCGGAAACTGTTATACATTTGCCATGTGCGCGAAGGCGCTTTTCGATGTCGCCGGGATCGAGAACATGATAATCATAAGAGATCCCTACATCTATAATCCGCACTTCTGGAATTACATCTGTATCGACGGCGAATGGTATCACTGCGATTCCACGCCGAGAATGAATTATGACAGTTATTTCTTCATGTACACTACGGAAGAATTAAGGAATTTTTGGCATAACGGCTGGAACGGGTATAATTTCGATGAGGATCTGTATCCCGAATCCGCTTGGGAATCGGTCCAGTACAGAATCGATTACAGTGGGCATTCTATAAGAGACTGATATGAACAACGCAAAAACGGACAGAGTTCCTGCCGGACGTCCTTCGCGTGCCGGCAGAGCTGCTCCAGGGCATAAGGTCAGACCTGAGAACAGAACTTCGCGAAAACCGCCTATAGATTCAAACAAACGGTCTTCCGGTCTTATAAAGATCATGATGGTTTCCGTCGTGATCCTCTTGCTCCTGCTCGTCGGGATAAGGATCGTGCTCTTCTATAATGACGAGACCGCGCTCCTAATAGATGAGGTGACTTTGGAAGCCGGAACGGTAAAGCCGGATATCAGCATGTATTTCACCGAAGAACCTGCTTTTCCGCAGCTGGTATCGTCAAATCTGAACTTTGATGAAGTGAACACAAACCTCCCGCAGACGGTGAGATTCAATATCAATATGTATGGCAGGAATTTCCCGTGCAGGCTTATCATTCAGGATACCGTGGCACCTGAAGGGGAAGCGGTCCCGCAGAAGATCTTCTCTTGTGAGGAGATCCCTGATGCCGCGGATTGCCTTACCGGGATCGGCGATGTTACCGGCGTGACGGCAGAATGGAAGGATGTGCCTGATTATTCACAGGGCGGAAGTTTTCTGTTCACTGCCGTGCTGACTGATGCCAGCGGCAACCGGACAGAGATCGGTGTGCCTTTTGAGGTCACCAGGGATTCCGCTCCGCCGGAGATCACGGGTGCTCTGGATATCGAGGCGTATATTGGCGATACCGTGTCCTACAGGCAGGACATAACCGTCACTGATGACTACGATGAGGATCCGGTCCTGGAGATAGACACATCGAATGTCGATCTTGATGAACCCGGAAAATATGATGTCATTTATAAGGCAAAGGATTTTTCGGGCAACGAATCATCCGTGACCGTCAGCCTGATACTCTCCAGGAAGCCTGAAGGATATGTTGAACCTGAAGTAGTTTATGAAGCTGCAAGGGAGATATTAGATGAGATCACCGAACCCGGTATGACTGATGAGGAGATCGCGCTTCAGATAGTATGGTGGTGCAGATATAACATAAGATTTGTCTTAAAGTCCGAATACAATTCGTGGACCGAGGCCGTGTACAACGCATTCACATACAGAAGCGGAAACTGTTACGCTACGGCATATTCCGTCAAAGCGCTTCTTGATGTTGCCGGGTTCGATAACATGATAATCGAGAGGTGGCCTTACCAGACTGCCACCCATTTCTGGAACTACGTCAAGATCAACGGTGAATGGTATCACTGTGATGCGACATGGCGTGAAGGCTATGACAGCTATTTCTTTATGTATACGACAGAAGAACTCCTGAATTTCTGGCAGGGCGGATGGAACGGCTTCCAGTTTAAACAGGAGATATATCCCGAGAGCGCGTCTGAATCCGTTCAGGACAGGATAGATTACAAGAATCACACGATCGAAGCGCCGTGATTATGCTATACTCATATAATGAAAACAGTTTGAAACTGTGTTCGGAGATCTAACATTCCGGAGAATTTGGTCATGGATATTCTTTATATCGTTATGCCTGCTTATAATGAGGAAGACAACATACTTGATGTTGTTTCCTCCTGGTATCCGTTGCTTGAAGGTAAGGATCCCGCCTCAAGACTGGTCGTTGCTGACAGCGGAAGCATTGACAGGACACACGAGCTTCTTGAGAATTTCAAAAAGGATCACCCTCAGCTTGAGATCCTTTCGGAGACGGGCAAACAGCATGGCCCCAAGGTTATAGCTTTATATGATCATGCTATCAGGAACGGCGCTGATTTTATCTTCCAGACCGATTCTGACGGACAGACTCTTCCTGAGGAATTCGATCAGTTCTGGCAGATGCGTCACGGATATAAGGGCATCTTCGGTCACAGGGTCGTAAGAGGTGACGGCAAGTCCAGGGCATTCGTTGAGAAGGTCGTATGTTTTCTTCTAAAGCTTTATTTCCACGTTAAGGTTCCGGATGCCAACGCGCCTTTCCGTCTGATGAACGCGGCTGCCGTTGCAAAATACCTTCCCAAGCTTGACAAGGATTACAATCTCCCCAATATCATGATGACCACATATTTCGTTCATTACGGTGAGGAGTATGCTTTCCGTGAGGTTACTTTCAGACCGCGTCAGGGCGGAAAGAACTCCATCAATATCAAGAAGATCATAAAGATCGGCTGGAAAGCCCTGGGTGATTTCCGCCGTCTCAAGAAGGCAATGTGATGGCAGAAAGCCCGAAGAAAGGATCCAGGCTTTTATCAAGAGTTATTACCGCGGTCATCCTGCTCGCGGCATCTTTTGCGTTGCTCTGGTTTATTCAGAGGCTCCTGATGCCCAAGTATCAGAAGGGTGTCATCGAAGGCTCGTTTACCGAAGAGTATTACAGGGAGAAGGTTCCTCATGATGTGATCATATTCGGGGACTGTGATGCCTATGAGAGTTATTCGCCCGTCAGGATGTATGAGGATTACGGCATCTCGGCTTATATCAGGGGTTCGGGAGAACAGTACATCAACCAGTCTTATTATCTTTTAAGAGATGTCTTAAGGACGGAGACTCCCAAGGTCGTTGTGCTCTCGGTCCACAATATGCAGCACGACGTTCCGAGGAATGAGGCATACAACCGTATGACGATCGACGGAATGAGATGGTCTAAGGACAAGATCGATGCTATCAATTCGTCGATGACCAAGGGTGAGACTTTCGCGTCTTATGTTTTCCCGGTCTTGAGATACCATGACAGGTGGAACAAGCTTACGAAGACTGATTTTGAGCATGTTTTCTCGAAAGACATAACCTCACACAACGGCTACTACATGAGATGTGACATCAAGCCCAAAGATACACTCCCGCCGATGGTTCCGAGGATCAGTTATGATTTCGGTCCGAATGCCATGGACTATCTCGAAAGGATCAGGGTACTCTGTGAAGAGAAGGGGATAGAACTCCTTCTTGTCCGTGCCCCTATCGAATACGGATGGTATGAACAGTGGGACAGAAATGTCGAGGAATATGCAGCTCAGCACGGCCTCACATACATCAATTTCTGCGATTACAGTGAAGATATGGGTCTTGATATGACCACCGATACCTACGATGCAGGAATGCATCTCAACATCTACGGCGCCGAGAAACTCAGTGTTTATTTCGGGAAGTATCTTAAGGACAATTACGATCTTACGGATTACAGAACGGTTCCCTCAGTTGCTCAGGAATATGAGAAGGACATAAAGTTCTATAATGACATGCGCGACGATCAGCTCCGCGAGATAGCGGCATACGGGGAACTGAAGAGTTACGGCGCGAATGCGATCGAAAACTAATCCTGCCGAACATATAGTTAATTAGTCATTTTAGAGTAAAAAAATACAGCAATTTTCCCTATTTTTGGCACATGTGAGTTTTGCCGTTGGTGTATCATATTACGGTGTTATATATGACATAATGGAGGAAAATGGAAATATGAAGATCGCAAAAGCTGCAGCTCTTATCATGAGCCTTAGCATCGCAGGTATGAGCCTTGCTGCCTGCTCCAATGAGCCGGAGCCTGTCTCATCCGATATAAATATCATCTCCACACAGGCACAGGGACAGAATACAGGCGTTTCACTGCCTAACGGACATGTTGATCCCAATGCTGAATCCGAGAACTTTGTATTTACATACAAGGGCTGTGATTTCGTCGTAAATACAGTTGTTGACGAATCCAAGTTCCCCGATGAGGACTACGATGCCCAGGTTCAGGCTTCATGCGCCGGACAGGGCATGGCAACAAACTACAAGTTCAAGGGCGGTTCTTTCTGGGCAGAGACATACCCGGGTTCCGATTCACTTTATATCGTTACTCTCTGTGATGATACAGTAACAACTGCTGAAGGTATTTATATCGGCAGCACAATGGATAAGGTCAAGGAAGTTTACGGCGAGCCTTCAACAGCTACCGATACTCTCCTTGTATATGAGAAAGGCAGTTCCGAGCTCCGTTTTAACTTTGATGCCAACGGGGCAGTAAATGGTATTTTCTATATCGGCAAATTCTGATCGTGAGCAGGGCGGGGAAGAAAACAGGTTTTATCATATTAAAGATCTTAGGGCTGGGGGTTTTGCCTCTGGTCATCGGTTCTTTTATAGGTTTTGCCGCCGCTTACTATCTCTACACCAGCCTGATCAACAACATTGACAGGGAATGTCTGAGTCAGGTAGACATCGAGTATGGTCATCCGATCACGCTCGATTGTTTTTTTACGGAAGTACCGCCGAACACGAAGTTTATTACCAATGTCGACATGATAGATACCGGAATGCTCGCGACTTATGATATCGCGATCGACAGCGGAGGACATGTCCTCCACTCGATCCTTAATGTTGTAGACCGCACGGCGCCCGTTGCCACTGCTGTTCCCGTTAAGATGTATTCCGGCGCCGCACCCGAACCGAAGACACTCGTTAAGGATGTTTTCGATATGACGGACGTAAAGTGCGAATATAACGATGGTGAGCCGGATCTGTCCAAAGGCGGTAAGTTCAATGTCGGTGTAAGACTTACTGATACGAGCGGCAACTATACCGTGATCGATGTGCCTTTCAGCATCGTTAAGGATACACAGGCCCCCACCATTATCGGAACACACGATATCGATGTTATGGTAGGCAGTGATTCCATATCTTACAGGGAAGGGATCGTCGTTACGGATGATTACTGTGACGATCCTGTTCTCGAAATAGATAATTCAGAAGTCAATCTCGGTATCGTAGGAGATTATCCTCTGACATTTACGGCTTCTGATGATGTCGGCAACAAGACATCGGTTACAGTCACGGTGCATGTTATCGTGATCGACAATGCTGAGATGACTTCCGCCGAGACGCAGGCTTATGTCGAAGAGGCATACAGGATGGCTGAGGAGATCCTTGATGACATCATCTATGAGGATGATACCGATGTTGAGAAGGCAATGAAGATCTTCTACTGGGTTCACAGGAACATCAGCTTTATGTTGAGTACTCCGCAGTACGATAACTGGGCTGTTGCAGCCATCAACACTTTTACCAAGAGATACTCATCCTGTTATGGTACATGGGCATGCTGCAAAGCCATGCTCGATGTATGCGGGATCGAGAATCTCTGCGTAGTCAGAGAGCGCGTCGGTGAGTGGGAGAACTGGCATTACTGGAGCCTGGTCAAGCTCAACGGAGAGTGGTGGCACTGCGATGCGCAGAAATATTTTAACGATTACACACCTTCCGGTTATTTCGTATTCATGATGACTGATTCGGAGCTTTACAGGGCTCCGACGAGCCACAAGTTTGCGGAAGACCAGTATCCGGAACGTGCAACTGACTCCGTTCAGAGTTATATTAATGTTTATCAGGGAACGGTATCGTCCAGCTTCCCTTATGTATAATAGGACTTACAATACTTTAATGGGGATTAAAGGAAATAAGACATGAAAAAGAGTGCAGGAAATGATCTGATGAGGATCAGGGGGGATCAAGGTACCGGGAACGGTACGAGAAGACCGCCCTTGTCAGGAATCAACGAGGAGCTTTATCAGGAGGACCTATACACTGACTACAGTGTCGAGAAGCCTGTGATAGAGCCGGAGGAAGGCGTTTACAATGATTTCAGCAATGAGCCCGGAATTGATTACGGTTATGACGGAACGGCGGAAATGAGCAGACGTAAAAAAGGTCTTGGAAAGACACAGCTGTTCATGATCATCGGCATCGTCGTATTGCTGATCGTTGCAGTAGTATGCGGCATTATGCTGTTCAATTCTTTCGGTGACAACGAACAAAGCGTCAAGACCGATGTATTGGTCGAGATAGGAACCCCGATCACACTTGATCTGTTCTTCGATAAGGTTCCTGACAGCGCTGTGTTCCTTACCGACATATCGGGAATAGACATTACGCAGCCGGCCGCTTATCAGCTTAAGATCGGTTATGGCAACAGCCAGGAGGCAGATGTCGTATTAAGGCTTGAAGATCATACAGGTCCTACCGGTGAAGTCATTCCCCAGGAGGTCTACCTCAAGTGGAAGATGCCTGATGCGAAGGACTGCGTCAAGAACCTCTTTGATATCTCAGGTGTTGCCAAGATCGCATATCAGGAAGGCACACCCAAGTTTACCGCCGGAGGAACATTCCAGGTTCCCGTTGCAGTTACGGATGTTTACGGCAATACGACTGTTCTTCAGGTTCCGTTTACGATCATCGATGACCATACCGCTCCTGTGATAAAGGGCGTGAAGGATCTCGTGCTCGACGGCAACCCTGACCAGCTGAATTTCTATGCCGGAGTAACAGTAACAGATGATTACGATAAAGAGCCTGTTGTAAAGGTCGATGATTCCGCTGTTGATTACACCAAAGCGGGAACATACGAACTGGTCTACAGGGCTATCGACAAAGCCGGCAATATCGGCACAGCCAAGGCGAAGATCACAATAAACATGCCTACGGAAGAGATCACCAACACTCCTTCTTCAAGCGGAGACAACGGTACTTATCATGTAGGTGACGGTGATCCTTACGCACTTGCTTCCAAGGTACTTTCCAACATCCGCAAAGACAGCGATGTCGAGACCGCAAGAGCGATATTCAACTGGGTCCACGACACATTCTGGTTCAGGCTCCTTTCGGGAACACCTGATTATGAGGACGCGGCTTACAGAGGATTCACGTTGCATAACGGTGACTGCTATGTTTACTATGCATGCTGCAAGATGCTCCTGGATGCTGCAGGCATTCCGAACATGAGGGTCGACCGTTCGCCTGCCCGTAACGGCAATATCCACTTCTGGCTCCTTGTACAGCTGAACGGGGAGTGGTATCACTGCGACGCAACAGAAGGTTACAACGATCATCCGGGCATCTGGTTCATGTGCACTGATGATGAGATAAATGACCAGTACCATCAGTTTAACGGATCTTTGTATCCTGCCCGTGCAGGCGGCTCGAAAGAGTTTAAGACTACGGCTACGCCCACTCCTACAGCGACACCTTCGCCTTCAGTGACAGTGACGACCACGCCGTCAACATCGGTATCACCTACACCTTCGGGTACGCCGACAGGGGATGTCTCCCCCACACCTGCGACACCGACAGACAGTGTCTCACCGACACCGGCAACTCCGGCACCTGCATCACCCACACCTGCAGAAGATACACCTGCACCCGTGTCACCTACGCCTGCTGAGGATACGCCGGCTCCGGCAAGTCCCACTCCTGCAGAGGACACACCTGCTCCGACAACTCCGGAACCGATTGAAGAAACGCCGGCTCTTTCGGAGACGGATAACAAGCCTGATCCGGGTGATCTTCCACAGACGACCTGATCTTTCAGGCATGACATAAGGTTTTGAATTAAGGATTTTTCGGGGATAAATATTTATGATCAAGATAATAGGAAGGATCGGTGCAGTTTTATTCTGTGTTGCGGTAATAGCGGCAGCATGGTATTTCACATCGGGAAATAATGCTGACAATATTCTGATAGATGAAGTAGTTATCGAAGCAGGCTCGCAGATCAATATTGCGGATTTCTTCAGCGAGTGTCCTGAAGACGCGGCGTTTTTGACTGATGTATCCGGCATTGAT
>Ga0247609_10006679_pt1 | contig 11083 bp, 6 predicted proteins | sample 172DNAGHGlowgp2_FD_193487 | JGI IMG/M metagenome (GOLD analysis project Ga0247609, IMG submission 193487) | Sheep rumen microbial communities from Palmerston North, Manawatu-Wanganui, New Zealand - 1728 DNA GHGlow gp2 | ecosystem: Host-associated > Mammals > Digestive system > Stomach > Rumen ... | reverse complement strand
GGTCCGTGACTATATGTCCTGCTCGCCGCCATGTACCCCTCCGCCACCGTCAAGGGCTACCTCTGGTTCGTCTATTCCTCCCGCGTGCAGGCTGTCACTTAAAAGAGTTTAAGAAGTTTAAGAGTTCAAAAGTTCAAAAGATGCCCTCCTTCCTTCACCACGTCGCCGCCTCGCTTTTGCAGCGCTTTGGAAATAACCTCAGCAACCTCGTCGTTGTCTTCCCCGGCAAGCGCGCCAGCCTCTTCCTGGATCAGGCTCTCGCCGAGCTGTCCCCGTCGCCCGTGTGGACGCCGACCTATCGCACCATCAGCGAGCTCTTCGCCGAGGCCTCGCCCTACACGCTCTGCGACCCCGTGGAGAGCGTCTGCCGCCTCTATCGCGCCTACGCTGCCCATGTTCAGGACCCGCAGTCCCTTGACCAGTTCTACGGCTGGGGAGAGATTCTGCTTTCCGACTTCGACGACATCGACAAACAGTTGGTCGATGCACAGCGCCTCTTCACCAATATCCGTGACCTGCGCCAGCTCGACGACAACTCCTATATCGACCCTGATCAGGCCGAAGCCCTGCGCTCGTTCTTCGGTAACTTCTCGCTGGAGGAGAATTCCGAACTCAAGCAACGTTTCCTCCAGCTCTGGGAACAGCTGCCCGCTATCTATGCCGACCTGAACGCCTCCATGCGTGCCGACGGCGTCCTCTACGAAGGTGCCCTCCAACGAGAAGTCGTAGAAAAAAATCTCTCAACTCTCAACTCTCAACTCTCAACTTTTGTTTTTGTTGGCTTCAACGTCCTCAACGCCGTGGAGCAAGCCCTCTTCAGTGAGCTCAAGCAACGCGGCCAGGCGCTCTTCTACTGGGACTACGACACCTTCTACATCAAGAACCACGAAGCCGGCCACTTCCTAAGCCAGGACATCGAGCGCTTCGGCAACGAGCTGCCGCCTGAGTGCTTCAACAACCTGCGCTCGCCCAAGGAGATCACCTTCATCACCACCTCCAGCGAGAACGCCCAGGCGCGCTACCTGCCGCAGTGGCTCTCAGAGAACCTCACCGAGCACGAGAACCAGACGGCCGTCGTCCTCTGCAACGAGCAGCTCCTGCAGCCCGTGCTCCACGCCCTCCCCAACAGCAAGATGCCCCTCAATGTCACGATGGGCTTCCCCTTGGCCGACACACCCGTCTATAGCCTCCTGCTGGCCCTCGTGGAATTGCAGACGGAGGGCTATGACGCCACTCTCCAGCGTTTCCGTCCGCTGCAGCTGCGCGCCGTGGCAGCACACCCCTATGCGCGTCTGCTCGACGATAGCGTCTGGCGGCAGCGAGTGGGGCAGGGGACAGCGCTGCTGCGCTACCTGCAAGACGTCCTCACACAGGTCGCCGCCCAGCTGCGCACAGACCTCATCGCCACAGAAGCCATCTTCCGTGCCTACACCTGCCTGAACCGCCTGGCCGACCTCATGTCGGGCGACGCACCCCTCCTCGTGGTCAGCGACCGTATGCTGGCTAGCCTCCTGCGCAACGTCCTCGACGGCGAGACCATTCCCTTCCACGGCGAGCCCGCCATCGGTTTGCAGGTCATGGGTGTCCTAGAGACGCGCGCCCTCGACTTCCGCCATCTCCTCATGCTCAGCGTCGGCGAGGGCTACCTGCCCAAGAAGGTGGCCGACAGCAGCTTCGTTCCTTACCACCTTCGCGAAGCCTTCGGGCTCACGACCCTCAAGCATAAGATTGCCGTCTATGCCTACTATTTCTACCGACTGATACAGCGTGCCGAGCGCATCACCTTCATGTACAACGAGAGCAATGCGGGCATCCGCCAGAACGAGATCTCGCGCTTCCTGCGACAGCTGCTGGCCGAGACCGACTTCCCCATCGAGCACCGTGTGCTGCAGGCGGCCAGCGATGCCCGTCAGGCAGCCCCCATCGTCAAGGAGAAGACACCCGAGATCATGCTCCAGCTCCGCGAGCGCTACGACAACCGTGGCCGTGCGCCTCGTGACCGTCGCTTCCTCTCGCCCTCGGCGATGAATACCTACACCACCTGCCCGCTGCAGTTCTACTACCGCTATGTGGAGGGCATGCGCATCGACCCCGACCCCGCCGAGGGCCTCGACGCCAAGCTCTTCGGCGATGTCTTCCACTGTGCTGCCGAACTCCTCTACAACCAGCTCACCTCAGCCGGCGACACCGTTCGCGCACAGGACATTGACCCCTTCCTGGAGATGGACGGCCAGCGCCTAGAGCCCTTCGTGCGCCAGGCCTTCCGCAAGATGTTCTTCAAGGACATGCCCGAGGAGTATCGTGGCATCCTCTTCATCGCGCAACGCGTCATCACCACCTACCTGCTTCAGCTCCTGCGCCACGACCGTCGCCTCACACCCTTCCGCGTTCTGCAGACAGAAGCCAAGCAGGTGAAAACGCTCCACATCCGTGACATGGAGATCGACACCGGTGGCATCATTGACCGCCTCGACCTCGTCCACGATGATGACGTCCCCGGCGGCCTCGCCATCCGCGTCGTCGATTACAAGACCGGCGGGCGTCCCGAGACCGTCAGCACCCTCGACCAGCTCTTCAGCGACACCGACCAGAAAGCGCACTACTATTTCCAGACGCTCCTCTATGCCATCATCGTCTCCGAGCACAGCGCACAGCTCCTGGCCGACAGACGGTCGTACCCCGTCACCCCCTGCCTCTTCTATGTGCACAAGTCAGGCGCTGAGGACTACAGCCCCAAGCTACGCCTCGGCAGCCAGTACATCCACGACATCTGTCAGCCCGCTTCGCGCGACGACCAGAGCCTCACGCTGGCCACCGCCTACGAGGAGCGCCTTGAACAGCTCATCCTCGACATCTTCGACCAGCATAAGCCCTTCACCCAGACCACCCGTCTGAAGTCCTGCGAACACTGCGACTTCCGCGACCTCTGCAACCGATAACCCCTCATAAAACCAACCACTATGAAACTGCGTCATCTCTTATACGGACTCACGGCAACACCTGTGTTGGCGGGTGCACAGGCACAGCAACCGAATATCCTCTTCATCCTCTGCGACGACATGGGGTGGGGCGACCTCGCCTGCTACGGCCAGCAGTACATCTCCACGCCCAACATCGACCGCATGGCCACGCAGGGCATGCAATTCATGCAGGCCTACGCCGGCAGCCCCGTGTCGGCCCCCTCGCGCGCCTCGCTGATGACGGGGCAGCACACGGGCCACTGCGAGGTCCGTGGTAACAAAGAGTACTGGCCCGGCTCCGGCACCGTCTATTACCACGGCAATGCCGACTTCGCCGTCGTGGGTCAGCATCCCCTCGACCCCAAGCATGTCGTCGTGCCAGAGATCATGAAGCAGAACGGCTACACCACCGCCCAGTTCGGCAAGTGGGCCGGCGGCTACGAAGGCAGCGTCTCCACCCCCGACAAACGCGGCGTGGATGAGTTCTACGGCTATATCTGCCAGTTCCAGGCACATGCCTACTATCCCAACTTCCTCAACAAATACAGCCGCTGCGACGGCGACACCTTTGTCAGTCGCGACATCCTCTGCGGGAATATCCAGTATGACTTCAAGACCGACGACTACTTCAAGCGTCCTGAGTACAGCGCCGACATCATCCATCGCAAAGCCATGGCATGGCTCGAACGGCAGCACGACGGACAACCCTTCTACGGTCTCTTCACCTACACCATTCCCCATGCCGAGCTCGTGCAGCCCGAGGACAGCATCCTGCTGGCCTACAAACAGAAGTTCGGCGTGGATAAGAACTACCGTGGCGAGCTGGGCTCCTGGTACCATGCCATCGGTCATGTCCACGCACAGTTCGCGGCGATGATCACCCGCCTCGACACTTACGTGGGCGAGATTATGGCCCTGCTGGAGTGCAAGGGGCTCGCCGACAACACCATCCTCATCTTCTCCAGCGACAACGGCCCTCATGAGGAGGGTGGGGCAGACCCCACCTTCTTCAACCGCGATGGCGTCCTCAAAGGCCTGAAGCGCTCGTGCCACGAAGGCGGCATCCGCGTGCCCTTCATCGTCCGCTGGCCCGGCCATGTGCCCGCAGGCGTCAAGAACAACCATCCCATTGCCTTCTACGACATAATGCCCACCTTCTGCGATATCATTGGCGAGAAGGACTACGTCGCCAAGTACCGCAATCCCGACCTGGGCGATGCAGACTACTTCGACGGCATCTCCTTCCTTCCCACGCTCACAGGCCGCGATGCCGAGCAGCAGGCACACCCCTATCTCTACTGGGAGTTCAACGAGACCAACCAGATTGCCGTGCGCAAGGACAACTGGAAGCTCATCGTCAAGAGTGGCGTTTCCGAGCTCTACGACCTCGCCACCGACGTCCACGAGGACACCAACCTCGCCTCCCAGCACCCCGAGATCGTCGCCGAGCTCCAGTCCATCATCCTCCACTCCCACACCCCCAACCCCTACTTCCACGTCACCCTCCCGCAATAAGCCGCCCCCCAAAAAACGTCGTAATAACGTTATAACGAGATAACGCAATAACGAAAGCTTCAACCTCGTAATAACGAAGTCGTCATCGTCGTAATAACGAAATAACGTTATAACGTAATAACGACAAACAACAGCAGTTCAGACCTATATTTTTTCAGCGGATGATGAATTTCATCCGCTTTTATTTTGCCCGAATCAAATTAATCCCTACTTTTGTGGCGTGAAACTGCTCTTGCGACATGAATATAGACAGATTATTGAATTCCTATTTCAAAGATTCTTCATCATTGCCGACTATTGAAGTATTCGACAATGAGAATGTCTATAATGTCTATGTTGATATCGTAAAGACACTTAAGAACGCACCAGAGGTTGAACTCAGTGTTCTGCAGTTACTCAGCTATTGCTTCTATGAAATCCTTGATAATGTATTGATTCATTCTGAGAAGAATAATGGCACGGTGCTCCTGCATTACGATGCTAAGAAGGCCCGCATTAAGGTGCTAATCGCTGATGATGGAATCGGAATCCATCAGTCACTTTCGGAAAATGCAGAATACCAACATCTTTCAGAGCCGGAAGCCCTACGAATGTGTGTCAAGGATCGGGTAACCGACGGCAAGGGGATGGGCTTCGGCTTGTACTCCACCGTCAGCCTAATACGGAATGCCGGTGTCGTATTGGAAATCCATTCAGGCCAGCATATCCTTCGTACCAATGGAATCCATGAAGAAGTCCTTGAAGCCTCGAAATGGCAAGGGACAATCATATATCTGGAACTTCATTCCGACAAAGAGATAGACCCAAACAGCATCTTGGAGCATCGAACAGATGCCGAGAGTGAATTCAATGAAACCTTCATCGATACGTCTGATATTGACGAGCTTTGGTGATATAAAATACTTACAGACATGATTACATTCCGCTTTAGAGACTTCGGAGAGCATCTTGGTACACGTCAGTTGGGCGAGAAGGTGCGTGAACAACTATGGCCTCTACTACAGGGAGAGGAAAAAGTATGCCTCGATTTTGAGGGCGTGGACGTCGTCTCCAATTCCTTTGCAGACGAATGCCTTGCCAAGCTACTTCTCTCCATGTCGCTTGACGAACTGAAACAACATACCACATTCATCCATCTCAATGATTTTGCCCGTAAGAACATAGCTCTTGCCTTGAAGCGCAGACAACAGTCCTTGGCTGTAGCATAACCCCCTTGAACTTTTGGAGCAGCGAACGCCATAAGAGCTTGCTCTTGAATGGATGAGTCGCGACAAAAGTCAGCGAAGCTAACTCTTAAACCCTTAACCCCTTAAACTGTTTATGAAATAAACCATAATAGATAGACATACAGACTGAAGCGTCCGCTTAGATTCTTGTTCTCTGAAATTTCGCCAAAATTAAAGAACAACCAAGAGTAAAAGCACGGATGCTCACGCCGACGGCGTGGGCTTTTACTCGGATATGGTTGTTAGGTGTTTGGCGATACCTCAGAGAACGTAGACGAAGTGAAGTCCACGTTTTCTTTTTGTGCCCTATTCAAAGCACATCGTTACATTTATTCAATAACCCCTAAACACTAAAAGCTTATGCGAAAAACTATCCTTCTATTGTTGCTTGCCGTTGGGCTGACCCCTTTGCAAGCCGATGAGTATGAGTACCTGTGGCTGCACAGCCCTGCGGCCTCCGGCACACGCTCCTTCGCCATCAGCGACCTGCGGAAGATTACCTTCGGTAGCGATGCGATAAGCGTCTATCTGCACAGCCTGACATCACCCGTCAACTGGGCATACGCGAATCTCCTGAAGATAACCTTCGAGGCCAAGGCCGCTCCTACGGCTGTGGAGAGCCTGTCGGCTGCCTCCGACCTCTCCATCACTCGCTCTATGTCGGCCGTGAACGTAGAAAGTCCCTCTCCCCTGAAGTCCGTGACCATCTATAACCTGCAAGGCAGCCGTCTCGCCCTATTCGGACAAGGAGAGAAAGCAGCATCCTACTCGCTGACATCACTCCCAGCAGGCATCTATGTCATCCGTGCAGAGAATGCCGAGCACACTCAAACCGTCAAGTTCGTGAAACACTAATCTCATTATCCCTTTCAAAATATGAAAAAGCATTTATTTCTCCTCCTCGTAGCAACCCTCGTGGCCGTTACCTCAGCATTCGCCCAGACCCGCGAACTGCAAATCTTCAAGGGTGGCAACCTCATCCAGTCCTTCCCCGTCAGCAATATTGACAGCGTCAAAGTGGGCTATGCTTTCAATGCCCCCAACAGCGTCAGCGCTCAGGTGTCTGGGAAGAATATTGTTGTATCGTGGTCGTCAGTGAGCGGCGTCCGCTCTTACCAACTCTATCGCAGCGGCGATAACAAGAACTTTGTCCTGCTGGCAAGCAATCTCACGGGAACATCCTACACAGATAAGTCCCCTCTGAAAGGCACCAATTATTATAAGGTGAAGGCCCTTGGCAATGGCATGGAGAGCGCCATGAGCGAGAGCACCGGCACTGCCACCATGCCCAGCTCGGGTTTGGAGAGCGGTTTATATCTTGGTGTCATGGGCTTCAATCAGGATACCTCCACGAAACCCATTTCAATCCTGAAGACCGCCACCAAGTCCGCTTATGACACCTTCATCGATGAGCTGACGATGAAGAACGGTACCGTCCTCTGCTATTCACTTGACCAAGCCGTCAACGCCCTGCAGTCCGCCAGTTTGCCCGATGACATCTTCAATGCCGCCATCGTTACCTTCACCGATGGCCTCGACCAAGGTTCACTGATGCTGGATGACCGCTATGACAGCGATGATGAATATTTGGCAGCTATCCATCAGCGTATCATCAATGAGAGTGTCGCAGGCCTCCCAATCACTGCTTATTCCATAGGTCTCCGTGGCAGCGATATTACCTCTGCCGCCGACATTGCCAAGTTCAAGACTACCTTGAAACAGCTCGCTTCCACCGATGCAAATGCCACCGAGGTGACGAGTATGGCTGCCGTGAAAGAAAAGTTTCAGCAGATTGCAGAGCAGCTGAACTCATCAAGTTATCTTCAGACCATTTCACTGAAAATCCCGGGCTTGTCTAATGGTATCCGCGTACGCTTCACCTTTGACAATGCCTCTTCTGCTACAAATTCCAAGGTGTATATCGAAGGAACTTTCAACCTGCGTTCTCGTTCATTGACAGATGTCGTATATAAGGGTATGACCTCCACGTCGGGAACCACGATCAATGGTACGGCAGATGGAATCTTTATCACTTTTCAGTTTGATGGTATTCAGACCGCAAACGGCAAATTGCTTTCCAGTGATTATATAGATGAGTGGTACTTGACCAGCTCCAGCTCATGGCAAATCAACTCCGAGTTCGATAAGGATGAGAACTCCGATGTAGTCTATGAGAAGAAGTCTGCCGTCATCATGCTTGTCCTCGACTGCTCCAGCTCACTTGGCAATCAGTTCGACACTATGAAGACAAATGCCAAGTCCTTCGTAAACACGCTATGCCAATCCTCTGCTACCAGCAATGTCGAGGCAGTTGACCTTGGCCTCTCTGTGAAATGGGCCAATATGAATGTGGGTGCCAACAAGCCCGAAGACTATGGTGATTACTTCGCGTGGGGTGAGACAACCCCAAAGACCACCTATGATTGGAGCACTTACAAATGGTGCAATGGTTCTAATACCACAATAACCAAGTACTGTACAAGCAGTTCCTATGGAACTGTGGATAACAAAACCACGCTGGAACTTGTTGATGATGCTGCCCGTGCCAACTGGGGTGGCTCATGGCGTATGCCGACATATGCCGAAATCACAGAATTAAAAGACCAGTGCTCATGGACTTGGACTACGCAGAACAGCGTGAACGGCTGTCTCGTCACAGGACCGAATGGCAACAGCATCTTCCTTCCCTCTGCCGGCTGTCGCAATGGAGGAAGCCTCGACAACGCAGGCACCGGTGGCATGTATTATTCATCGTCGAAATTAGACTTTGGTATTATGCCCCAAGCTGTATCCGTCCTCAGCTCCGGTAGTGACGGCCCACATACGTCACTCGGTGGCCGCGCCCTCGGTCTAAATGTTCGTCCTGTCACTGAATGATAATTCAGTTCATTTAATTTCATTCGTCCTGGTTTAATTTAAACCCCGAGCCCTTGAGGTTCCATATCCAGCAGGCGGCATCGTGCGATGCCGCCTGCTATTTTCTCATGCCCTACAAGGGACTCTATAGTCTCCACGCATACCCTCTACAGTGTCTGCGCGTAGTCTCTATAGAGGGTCAGGCGAGGGAGTAGTAGTGTCTTGCGTGCCGGGTTAGAAAAACTTTTGCGGAAAACTATACGAACCCTCCGCAGGCGGCTGACATCAAAAAAGAGTTCTTGGTAATTCTTATGCCCATGATTTTTGCGTACCTTCATCATTTTTTAGTTAATTGGCGGAATATTAGTGGATTGCATGGTTTTAAACCTACATGGAACCTACATGAAATCTACATGGGATTCGACGCGTTACGGCGGGTACTATGAAGATGTCATGAAGAATCATGTAGGTGTGATGTAGGTTTATTCGTTTCCATTGAGCTGGTGTTCAGCCGTTTAAACTATAAATGATGAAGGTACCCCCAATCGCTGTCATCTCTGAAATAGAAACACTCTATTCTATAGTGTCTAGGCGAACCCTCTATAGTGTCTAGGCGTAGTCACTATAGAGGGTCAGGCGAGGGAGTAGTAGTGTCTTTTGTGTAGCCATAGAATTAGTTTTACGGGAAACCCTATGAGCCCTACGCACACGGGTAGGTGAATCGGCGTCGGCGACTTGCAGGACTATGACGGATGGACGGCTGGTTGCGTAGGGCTCATAGGGTTTTCAGCGAAACTTATTTTGAAGGACGCGTCGCAACGGCATTTACGACGCATCGTAATGGTTCGAGGGACGCGTCCTTATTGCTTTTCTCACGCGTGAGAAAAACTGGAAGACCGCGGTGCATTGAGTGTCTCACCATGGTCTTCGGGTCATAACCCTTAAGGGTTTTGGCCGAAAGGCTTAAGGGTTATGAGGAAAAGCCTTAAGGGTTGTGATGGAAGAAGTAAGAAGTAAGATGTATGATGTATGAAGGATGAGGGAAGAGGGAAGAAGGAAGAGATTTAACGACTTTTAGCGGAAAAGATTTTGTGGGGTGGGGGATTTGTTGTACCTTTGTGCGGTTTTAGGGGGTATAGAACGCCAAAAGGCCGAAAATAGGGCGAAATTTGCCCTCTGACGCACGAAAAGGAAATGACAACAAGGAAGAATGTTTACAAAAATTCATTTAACCGCAAAGACGCAAAGTTTTTAAGGTTGCATGTCCTCAAGTAGCTTTGGCTATTGCGCTTCGCGAGGCCATAGAGCCGAACAAACATGCTTCGCACAAGGCTTTGTTCTGGGCAAAGAACGCAAAGATTTCATGTCCTCTGGCAAGTGAAAGTTCAAACAGTTCAAGAAGTTCAATACTTCTATGCGCAGCCTTTGCGACCTTTGCCCCTCGAAAGTTGCGAAGCGTTTCGAGGCTCAGCGATCTTCCGATAGGCACAGGACCGACTTAGAGATCTTAAATAATTCTTTGGGCCTTTGCGCCTTTGCGGTGAAAAAATGAAAAATGCAGATTGAAAACATAACTTAGATAATACAAATCATTAACTATATAAATAGAAAAGAATGCAAGATTCAGAAGACAGAATTATCAAAGTGGACATTGAGCGCGAGATGCGGAGCTCATTCCTCGACTACTCGATGTCCGTGATTGTGGCCCGTGCGCTGCCTGACGCACGCGACGGCTTCAAACCTGTACACCGCCGCATCCTCTATGGTATGCGCGTGGATGGCAACACTCATGACCACGACTACCGCAAGTGCGCTCGCACCGTGGGTAACGTGCTCGGTCACTACCACCCCCACGGCGACAGCAGCGTGTATTTCGCGATGGTGCGCCTGGCACAGGACTGGAACATGCGCTACACGCTCGTGGATGGTCAGGGTAACTTCGGTAGCGTGGATGGTGACTCACCGGCCGCCATGCGTTACACGGAGGCTCGTCTGGCATCGATGGGTGAGGCGATGATGCAGGACCTGGAGAAGGAGACGGTAGATATGGTGGACAACTTCGACGGCAAGGAGAAGGAGCCCAGCGTGCTGCCGACATTGTTCCCGAACCTGCTGGTGAATGGTGCCACAGGCATCGCCGTGGGTATGGCCACGAACATTCCTACACACAACTTAGGCGAGTGCATCGACGGCTGCGTAGCGTACATCGACAACCCCGACATCGACGTGGAGGGACTGATGAAGTTCATCCCTGCTCCGGACTTCCCCACGGGGGCTTACATCTACGGTATGCAGGGTGTGCGCGAGGCTTACGAGACGGGGCGCGGCCGCGTAATCATGCGTGCACGTGCTGAGATCGAGCCGGGCGAGCAGCATGACAAGATCGTCATCAGCGAGATTCCCTATGGCGTGAACAAGGCGGAGCTCATCAAGTACATCGCCGACCTGGTGAACGAACACAAGATCGAGGGCATCTCGAATGCCAACGACGAGAGCGACCGTGAGGGTATGCGCATCGTCATCGAC
>Ga0247609_10006678_pt1 | contig 11084 bp, 12 predicted proteins | sample 172DNAGHGlowgp2_FD_193487 | JGI IMG/M metagenome (GOLD analysis project Ga0247609, IMG submission 193487) | Sheep rumen microbial communities from Palmerston North, Manawatu-Wanganui, New Zealand - 1728 DNA GHGlow gp2 | ecosystem: Host-associated > Mammals > Digestive system > Stomach > Rumen ... | reverse complement strand
CTTTCTTCAATCTTAGCACAAACTGTAGTTCCGTCTAAAACACCCCCTGAAGTTGGAGTTCCTACAGTATCTTCAAGAGTTCCTACTCTGGTATTAAGAGGAATAAATCCTGATTCTTGAGGTTGGTCAGAAACGCCTGAATTATCTCTAAGTTGATTTAATCTTTCAACCAATGTTTGAGATGGTGGGTCTTGGTCCGTATCAACATCATAATATTGTTCAGGAACTCCAACCCAAGTTGCAACATTGGTAACTTTATGCGAATTAAATCCTAAAAACTGTTTCCAAGGAGCAAGTCCTAATTTTTTAAGTCCTGCACCGTCATTATCTTTTTTATAAACAACAACAGCATAATTTCCTGCGTTTTCATCAGTTATTTCACCACTTGGAATATCGTTTGGTTCTTGAATTGGTGTACCCATTTATTTAATCCTCCTCGTCTCTTATATAGAACATTGCACCTATAGTACATATATCATGGTCCACTTCAAATGCAAGAATTGGACCGTCAGGGTCATTATCATTTATTCTAAGCATAATTGGTATGTATCGTTCATAATATTCTTTGTCTTCCTCATAATGATTTGACTTGACATAAGTATTATGAGTTGAATCCGATTCAATAAGAATGTGATTCCATATAGGGTCACGTCTACCTTGAGCATTAATACGAAACTCAAAGGTAAACATAATAAAATCATTACCTCTTACAACATGTCTTTCATAATCAATATCTAAAGCCTGATTAGTGTCGTAATTATAATATGATACTGCTTGATAAAGATTAGTAACTTCATAATCAGTCATGTTATCAATAATATCCATTGAATCTCTATCACCAAAAGGAGTTGAAAAATATATATCATCTGTCTTTATATTTATCGTTTGTGAAACATCCTGATTACCTGATAAATAGCAATAAGGTTCAAAGAATATTAAGATTTCAACGCGGGCTGGTTTACATAAAGTTATAATGGTGTTGAAGTCGTCTAAAGCCGCAAGCATTTCTTCTAATGTCTGGTATTCACTTCCAGAACCATCTTCTAAAACTTCTGTACTGAATATGTTCTTAAAACCTATCTGAATAAGTCCTTCAGTCATATCAGTATAACCACCCTCGTCTGTATATTTCAAAGGCGATTCGTCAGTTTCTTTAATTGAAGTTATATACAAGTCAGTACCATGATATTCTGCAACGGTTCCGGTAAACATGGAAGCACTTATTAATTCAAAAAGAAGAAAATCTTTTTTAAGCATTGAATATGCTAAGATAGAACGGAAAGGTTCTTTATTTATATTCTGAGCAGATACATCATAAGAAGTAAATAAAAGAAAAGCGTCTCCATTTTGAGTTTCATCTGAAAGTATTTGAAATTTTTCTTTTAATGCAGAAGAATTAAGTAAAGAATCTATAAAAGCCTGTACATACTTTTCTTCTATAGGCATCTTTTTTGATGTGTTTTTACGAGAATAATTTTGTATGTCCATCTTATCAACAAGATTCTCTTTCATTATTATTCTCCTGTTTTAGAAGTAACTTTATTGACTTCTATACCGTGAAGTTTACGGAGTCCGTTATCAATACCAATTGAAAGGACACCTTCATTTTCCATTCCCCAGAAACATTCAAGAGTTGCCGTTTCAAAATCATAATTCTCAAAATCATAGTTTACAATATTTTCTGAACTATGGAAACCAACTTCATCTGAAGCTCGATTTACATCATAAATAAGACAGGCAGTTTCATTACCTGCAATATCATATTCTTTGAAATAATGTTTTATAGGATTTCCTTGTTCATCAAGTTTGTTTGTAGTAAGAATATAATAACCAGAACCTAATTTTTCTCCTGCATAGGCATTAATGTTATCATGTTTAAGGGTAATTTCTTTCTTAAAATAATGATAACCTTTAAGAATAAGACCTGTAGAAGAATAAGGCGAGTTAATTTGAATATCTTTTACGATTGCTGCTAAGTCTAAATCAGCAAATAAAGATGAATTTGTAGACTGTAAGTATGACAGGTTGTAATACTGTCCTGCTTTACTCTTTACATACTGCTCGAAAGATTCTTGTGAGTTGGTAGTTGTATATTCAAAGACAAGATATTGTTCAATTGGAGTAAACTCAGAAATTTGTACAAAAGCAATATCTTTGTAAGGCTCAAGTCTGTCTAATAATAATTCTTTTGTAGCGTCAGATAAAGGATTTCCATTCGGGTCTACAAGATAAACATCTACAATCTGCGTGATATTTAGCATACCACCATTATTACCACCACTTCGTACATATCTTTCATAATCAGAAAGAACCATACAATCTCCGACTTCAGGTTGAGCCTTAAACCACATAGTGTATTCAGGAACAGAAGCAACGTTGATTGATGAATAAAGTCGTTGTTTAAGATAAATACCAAGTTTACCTCTTGATGGTTGATTAACGGCTGCTGTAGATTTAGTGTTACTTACATTAAGTCTAACAGTATTCTCATCATAATCTTCATAAGTAGAAATATATGAAAGTGTATTAGCTTCAACTTCACCCTGAACACCGTCTGACTGAATATAAGAAATTTCATATCTTTGTCCTTCAGGGTCAGTAATTTCAGAACCACCAAAAATCTTAATGAACAGATAACCACCAAAATAATAAGCAAAATATCCATTAGCTGGTACGGCATAAGAGTTAGCAAATTGAACAGGATTAAGATTGTTATTAGCGGCACTTCTTTGCCATTGTTGTCCATCAAATACAACAATATCGCCTGTACGAAATTCTCTAAGAACACCCTCTTCTGAGAATTTTGCTGTACCATCAGCGATTACTGTATAGAATTCACCTTTTGTAGCATATTCATTCTGTAAAAATGGAGTTCCACCAAAAGTATGTCCTTCAGATAATTGAGGTTTCCAAGAGCCTCGGAACATGAGTTGGTCATAAGATGTTTCATAAGATACTTCAGGTATTTCAGTATCGCCTACTTTTACAGTAAGATATGACAAGTCTGGATTTGTAGCCTGTATCTTTATAATTGAATTATAAGTTCCTTCTTCAACAACTCGTATTCCCTGAACTGCTGTAATAGTTCTTTCATCCCCTTTAGATAAAGTGAGTTTTTCTAAGAGTGTATAAATAATTCCGTCTGTGGTTGAGAGTTCTGCATATTGTGGAATTTCTGTTTCCAAAAAATCACCATTTAACGAAGTTGTAACCTGTACGGTTGAACTCGTTCTATAAGGAACCTTCATTAAGAAGAATGCAAGCCAAGACCTTAATGTATCTTCAGAAAAAGAGTTTATATCTGTGAATTCAGTATTTAATTTACCTTGTTCTTCAAGAATAGACTTCTCCATATTAGCACCAATAGTTGCCCAAAGATTATAAAGTTCTGTCTCTCTTTGTTGTGGAGTAAAGTATGTTGCAAATTGATTTACAAAAGACATTTCATCCTCCTATATAATGTTAGAACAGTCAATGACAACATCATAGACCTGTACACGAGAATTTTCATCATTGTAACTTATCTGAGCACCAAAATCTCTGAGACCTAATCTCAAAGCAACATCTTTAGAACCATATGTGAATTCAAATAAATCTACACCACGGTCATAATAAGGAATATCACTTGTAGTATGTTTAAGACGAGTAATAACTCTTTGTTTAATGGCTTCTTTTCCTGTTTTTATTTCGGAAAAATCATCTGAAAATTCTATCATATATAAAATATATAAAACTTATTCAGCATAGGTAGAGGTTTGTCCCGCATCTGTTACTGTTACTGTTGCTGTTCCTGTTCTACCCCATGAAGCTGATGTAGGAACAGTTATATTATCACCTAAACATATGAATCCAACCATATCACCTTTAGAATAAACCGTTGAACTCTGTAAAGTTCCTCCACCTGCATAATCTCCAACTGTGACAGTAAAGGTTATAGAATGATATGCTTTTTTGTTATCAACGCTTATGTAAGGATTTGTTACGCTTGATACAATGGTTACTGTTCCACCCGGAGTTGATAACGTGCAACCTTCAACGGCAATTAATTTCATTTTGTTACCTTTAAGTGACCATTAAGAATAATTCCTGAAGTACCTATGATTTTGACTTCACTTGAAGCATCTATCTGAACATTTCCTGTAGAAACAATATTTACTTCAGAACCATAAACATAAGTTTTACTATTCTTATCAATTAAAACAAATCCGTTGTTTTGATGTATGACTGTGTAACTTGCTGTTTTAATTAAATAACTATCTGCACCTATTCTTTGAGAACTCAGAGTATTTTCTGCGGTAGGCTTAGTAACGCTTCCACCTGTAACAAAATTACCGAATTCAAACTTTTCATAGAATCCTTTATCTATTTCGTCAGGATTTTTATAAAGTATAGGAAGAGTTAAATCATTCTGATAAAATTCGACAATAACTTTGTCACCCTTTTTAAGTGGTAAACTCATCGCCCATAATGGAACATAAGTTAAAGGGTGGTTTTTATCTTTTGAAAAGAATTCAGGAACGTATACATCACAATACATTTTATGAGTTCTTGAAACAGTATCTATCATATCTTCAAGAAGTTCACCTATATAGGTTCCTGTTGCTTCCTCAAATATTGAGCCCTGTTGAGACATTTATTTTCTCCTTTTCAATATAATTTACTTCAGCAAAAGTATTTATAAAACCATTAGCCTCATTAATATCACATTCACTTTTAATACACAAGAAACTTTTCTCTTGGTCTAAAGCATCTGTATCTGTAAATCTTATAGTATACATATTTGCAAATATAGCAGGTGTTGTAGTTTGTATTTGTATTTTTCTCCCAAACATTCGATTGAGATAATCAGGCTGTTTCCATACCTCAGGACCTATGGCACTTGCGAAATAAGCCTGTACTCGTTCATCAATGAATTTTACCGTGTTCTGGCCATTTACGATTTCATAATTCTCCAATGATTTTGCTTTCTGATTTACTAATTGTTTCCAGGTAACTGAATACATACTGTTACTATCGAAATAAATAAAATAAGCATCTCCCATTTGTTTATTTATATAAGCTCTATTAAATGACTGTCTTCTGATTTCTTGAACTAATAAAGATGAATAATAATTTATTATTGGACAAGGTATCTTCAAAGATGATGAAGATGTTGTAAGTTGAAGATTCATGGCTCTTGCTAAAATCATCGTATCTTCAGCTGGTTTGGTTATAAGTTGAAAAGCCTCTACAGGAAGAGAATTCATTTCATAATGCCATGTATTATTTGGAGAAAGACCTTCATTAACAACAATGGGTATCCAATGATAATTTTTATATGTAAAATAACATTGATTATCAGGAGTAAAATTTAATTTATTTGAACACTCAAAAACAATCTTTAGAGAAGCACAAGGCATACGAATATCATCTATAATTTTACCTTGAAGAATTTGAGCCTCACCTTTATCGAGATTTATCTGTTCACCTGCTCGTTTTTGACTTCTTTGTTTATCCATACCGTTACCTTACAAAATATGAAGTAAACAAAGCATCAAGAATATAATATTCATCTGTCTGTTTACAGGAAATAGGAGAAGTATTGGACATGTAATTATTTACCATTTCTTTACCGATAGATTTCATTCCATAATAATCAAGAATTTTATCAGGTCTGTGAGCATAATTTTCATCAATTTGTTTTACAGTGGTACAGCCAATCATAAAAATATTTGCTACACCTCTAGGTATTTTTAATGGTTTAAGCATATTTCCTCCTGTAATTAATTACCACCTTTAACGGCTTCACCTGTCTGTTTCCAAAATCCTATAGTTTTATCAATAATATTCTTAAAGTCAGCACCCAACTGAGTTGTTGTATCTTGGAATTTATCAATAAAAGCATTAAGATTTTCAGAACTTCCGTAAAATTCCTGAATAAGAAAATTACCGTCTGTTTGACAGGTACAAGCATCCATAACAGTAGCCGTAACATCAACTGTTGCAGCTATAGGATAACCTTCTGAATTCATAGATGAAGAAAATTCAATCTTTACATTCTCAAGATAACAAGCACCAAAAGCAAACATTTTACCAATAACAATTGTAACCGGGTCTCCAATTTCATCGCCTGTATCCTTACCGTTATATCTTATACCTGGTCCAGGTATATTATAAAATTGAAATGATGTTAATGCTGTTCCAACAAGACCATTTTCTCCAAATATCTGACCAAATTTACCTTTAGATAAATCATTGACTCCGGTATAAGCACTTTGGTCTTCGCCATCTTTTGTTTTAAGTTCACGAGGAAAAATAAATGACATAAGAGCCATAGCCGGTCTTACAACTTCATTTAATGCGTCTGTAGTTGCAACAAATGATAGTGGAATTTGGAATGAAAATGGTTTGGTTGTCTTCCACATCTTACGGTTCATCCAAGGTTGTTGTATGGAACTTGCTTTTACAAATTGCATAAGATTGTTCGCTGTTTCAACCATGGTTCCACCAAGGCTCATAATACCACCACCAAACATCTCAGTCCATTCAGCCTTACCATCTAATTTTACACCTTCTCTTAATAGTCCTGATACACGACCATTTTTGTGTTTACATGTTATTACTACTTCTTGAGGAGCGTAGTCAGTGTCACTAACTTTGAAAAGAGAATTGGTATCGTCCCAAAGATTATATTCATCTTCATTATATGTAAAACCAGGTACACCATAAACGGGTAATGCTATTCCCATATATTCCCCCTATCGTCTAACAAGGTCGCCACTTTCATTTCCTGTGGTACTTACAATTACACTTGTTTGAAGTTTAGTTTCAGCACTTTGCAAAGGATTATTATGACCTGTAACATTGGCAACAAGATTACCAGCCATTCTTTGTCCTGCTGCTTTTGCTTCCATACCACTCATAAGTATCTTCTCACCCTTAGAAAGTTCAGTTGCATATTTTGACATATAATCGTCTTTAATTTCTTTCAAATAAGGGTTTGTTTCCCATGCAGTATCTGTTGCAAAATCAAGAGCTGAAACACCACCGCTTTGAGCAGCTTCAATTCTACCTAAAGCCTGTTGCTGTAAGAACGTTTCTTCATCTTTAGCCTTAGCTTGAGCTTTAAGTTTTCCTGTATCTGTTTTAAGTTTACCCTCAGCCCTATCTTCCATAACTTGCCACCAATCAACAAGATTGGATTTCTGTACATAAGGTCTAAGAGCAACTTCAATATCAACAGGTGCCATACCAATACTGCTAAGATATTTTTTAAGGTCTGTAAATTCTTGAGGTGATAGTTCTGCATTTCTTATTTCTTCAGCTGTTGAAGCGTCCCAGAATTTTTGAAGTTTATCATATAATACTTTTCCTTTTTCATCACCTTCATATAAACTCTCATCAAACATCGCTTCAGATAATTTTACATTTTTTGATTTAGATTTACCTTTGTTATTTGTATAATTTACATTAACCTTTTTACTAAGATTAGGATTAGAATTTTCCATAGCTGCCGCTGTGGACCAAACAAAATCACCTGGTTTTGAAGCAAGTATCTCATCAACATCTTCTTCACTCATTCCTGTTTTCAGAAGGTTTTTATAACTTTCGCTTTGTCTAAATTGTTCTGCAAGTTCTTCTTGAGCACCAGAAGCAGTACCGCTTAATATACCTTTGCCTAAACCAGATATTATACTGTTATCAGACTTAGCCATTCCTTCACCAAGTCTTTGAAGTAAATCAATCCCCGCCCATTTTATTTGATTACCAATACTATTTTCACCTGTAAACAGTAATCCTATCTTGGTTTTCATATCATCTAAATACCAAGGAATATTATTTATAAACGGTGCAAGCATTCCAACAATCTGTGGTAAGAAAGCAGCAATACCACCGATTATAGCAACAATCGCTCCGAATTTAATTAAGGTTAAATTTTTAAGAAGGTCCGTGTTCTTATCTACAGATTTAAGAATCTTACCTTGAGCAACCTGTTCTTTCTTTTGTTCTCTTCTATCTTTCTTTGAATCTTTAGTATCAGATTGAATTAAACTTACAAGTTCATCAGATTTTGAATCATCTTTTATGTGTTCTTGAGTCATTAAATCTTTTTGATGTTCCCAACTTCTCTCATCTTTTTCAACGATTCCTATAGCAACACCATCCGCAATAATTTCTTTTAGTTCATTATTTGGAATATTACCAATATTAGATGATTTTGAGTTATTTGTTTCATTAATTGTGGCAGATTTATCTTCTATAAGGTCTCCTAAGTTACCACCTGTGCTTTCTTCTGCCATCATTCTATCTTTAATCAAAGAACCTACAGCAACTCCACCTAAAATGACATTACCTACACCTTTAGCTATTCCACCAACACCTTTTGCGACAAGTCCTGTGACACCTACAGCAGCCTTAGCACCTGCTCCCAATAATTTACCTGTAGCTTTGATAGGTGCTAAAGCAACGTCAGTACCTTTCTTCATGTGATTACCAACATCACCCAAGGTAGTATTCAAAGTTTTATTAAAAAATCTCTTAATACCACCTTCAAAAGCGTTTACTACACCAGCTAGAGGATTTTTACTAAACTTATTTAGGTCTGTAAACAGTCTTTCTATGCCTTGAGTATAATTCTTTTCTTTCCTTTTTCGAGAATCGTTCTCAAGTTTATCCTGTTTATCTTTACGTTTCTTATCGTCATCAAACTTCTTTTGTTGCCAATACTCTTGTCTTTTTTCAGAAGTTTGTTGTTTAAGTTTTTCTGTTTCTTCAGGTTCATTTTCAATAAGGCGTGATAATTTTGTAGGAGAAGTATTATTTGTTTTTGCGAGATTTGATTTATTTATAGCCTCAGTTATTGATTTTTCAAAATCTTCTTTAGTTATAGAATCGGACTTATTAATACCATCAATTACCGCTTTTGTAATTTGGTCTGAACTGGTAGCAGGAGTATTTTTATTTTCAATAGCCTCAGAAACAGCCTCTAAAGAATGAACAATTATTTGTCCTAATTCCATAGACTTCATAGGTTCTTTTGTAGAAGTTTGATTTGTAAGTTGAGAATTTGATGATGTATTACTTGTTGTTCTTGAGTATACTGCCATATAAAAATATATAATTAGTTAGAGAAATTGTGAAGTTTAATTATTTTAAATGCTTCTTTAACATCAGGGTCTTTCATTATGGTTTTGATAGACTGTATTTCATAAATTTTTAATTTTAATAAAGAATCGATGCTACCAAAACCATAAAGAGATAAGGATATAATATCTGTCATAAAAGGCTGATATTTTTTACATTTAATCAACCAATCCATTGAGTAAGGGTAGACGGAAAATTATTCTTCCGCCACACTCCTTACATTTGAATTCATAAGTTTTATCCTGTACACCAAAAGAATCTACTTTAGCTGAATATTCATATAATTTTTTGATTGTAGTGAATTTATTACAATCAAAATATTTATCGGCTGTTTCAAACTGATTTACTTCTGAGATAAGCCTGTTTCCATTTTTATCTACTAAATGCATAAGTGAACGGATAAATGAGAAACTTAATGCGTCTTGAGCATTTTCTGTAATTTCTTCAATACTATGATTTTTCTCAATTAGAAACCAATTAAGTAAAGCACTTTCCATATCCATAGTTGGAGGCATGACTTTATAAGTTTGTTCTTTATCTTCCAAATTGACAAAATTAATTTCAGGAACTTTATAGTTATGTGGTGTTCTGTTTAAGTCTGCATCAGAAAGTTTTACTTCAAAGTGATTAACGTGACCACAAGTTTCATTTTTCTTATTCACATGAGTACATGCAACATCAACAAAATATGAATTTTCCATTGCATTGATTTTCACAAGCATAAATAAATATCGAAGTTCTGATAAAGTTAATTTGTTGGCATCTTGTTCAATAAGGTCTTTAAGAATTCCAAGGACAATATCTTCAGCAATTTGTCCTTCACTTGTTGCAAGAGTAGCATAATGACGGCCAGTCATATCAAGGTCTATATCAACTTCTTTGAGTTGTGAAAGTTCAGGAGCTGGTAATTTAATTGTTTTACGCATATAATCCTCCAATAGAGACATTTATATTTTTAATATTAGACGTATTAATTTCTAAATTGCTGATTATACTGTGAATCTAAGAAATTAATATCTGTAGGAGAAGGTTCTTTAGTGAAAAATTTTTCACCTTTAAGATTTTTATAAGGTTCCCTTATTTTCATTTTAGGAAGTCGTTTATATGTTACTGTAACATGAGAAATGTCTGTACCTTTTTTATCTGCAGTATCTCTTGATATTTTATAAGGAAACAGATAAGGATAATTATAAATAGAATGTGGAATTGAAAGTAAATCAAGATTACCAACACCTAAAGCCTGAAACACCTGGCCCATTACATTACTGGTATTATTGTTCATATCTGCATCTATTTGTCTTCCGGCTTCAATACTTTTAGCCAATCCAACTAATTCAAATGCTTCGAGTGTATTTTCAAAAGTAATGAATCTTCCGTTTATAGCATAAGGATAAAATGATTCTAAACAAAATGTATCACCATGCCGAATAAAACTAATCCAAGATTTATGAAAATTATAAACTGTATCATTAGTATCTTCAAGATAAGTGACTTGAATATCAGGCATTCCTATTCTAACAGGAACAGGAATTTTTAGCATGCCTAATTCGTAATCTTCAGTTTCAATTTCGTCTTCAGGAAGATTAACGCTTTCGGCAAGTTGAGAAATATATGTTGTAAATACATGATTCATTAAGGCTGTATATCTTGTAAATATTTCAAGCCCTTTAACACCGAGGTGAGGGATAAGGGGATTATCCCTACCTATGTACCATATGAATTTGTAATTCTTTTTAGGTTCGGTGTATGGAATAAAAACAGGTAACATTATACTTTAGTGTTCCTCTTGGTTTTATCCTCAATGTTTCTATCCCAACGAATACCAATCTTGAGATGAGAAACACCATCAGCACCTCGGTCTGCTTCATCAGCTTCGATACTGTAAACTCGTACTCCTGAAAGTCGTCTGTAAACTCGGATTGTTTCTTTATCTACAGAAATCATTGCAATACCAATGTCGA
>Ga0247609_10006677_pt1 | contig 11084 bp, 8 predicted proteins | sample 172DNAGHGlowgp2_FD_193487 | JGI IMG/M metagenome (GOLD analysis project Ga0247609, IMG submission 193487) | Sheep rumen microbial communities from Palmerston North, Manawatu-Wanganui, New Zealand - 1728 DNA GHGlow gp2 | ecosystem: Host-associated > Mammals > Digestive system > Stomach > Rumen ... | reverse complement strand
GATGATCTCTGCCGATGCCAGTGAACTGCTTTCTGCGGTTATTGATGCCAATCCTAAGTTCCATAAACTCTATCAAATGTATAAATTAGTCGCTTGATGAATGAATATTCACTTGCGAAAGTTCAGTCATATTCTCTTTTGTATTATCAGTTACTAATTGTTTTCACCCCACCTTCAAATGCTCATACAACTTCAGCCTCAATACCTCGCCATTTTCGAACTCGAACTGGAACTTCTTGCGATTGAACCTCGGATTGTTCTTGTGGATAATCCTATGGTAATTCGGGCTAATGATAATGATGTTCGTAGAGTCGTTGTTCTGCGAACGGGTGAAGTAGTCGATGTGGTGAGGTGTAAACAGCGAGCACACCGACACCGGAATGGTCATCCCATCATTGAGCAACGACCAGTCCAACGAACAATTGGTGCTCACCATCGTTTTCTGCAATATGAATCCATTGTCGTAATCCATCAGAATTATATTTCGTTTTTATACACTCGGTTTGCAATACGCCTATCCTACGCCCTTGCTACGATATACCAACGACGGCCGAACGACCTTCCTACGATATTGAATCTTCCTTCTCTTTTTCCTCAAACTGTGCTTCCAGCAACTTGATACGCTCCTGAAGTTCTTGCACGCTGGGCAGTTTATCCACAAGCCTGATGCCTTCGTAAGTGGCAACGCCCATGGGATTTTGTATGCTGTCAAAGGCCCATTCCACCTTCGTCTGGTCTTTCGATTTACAGATAAGCAGACCGATGGTGGGGTTGTCTTCGGGCTGACGCAACAACCGATTGACGGCTGAGACGTAGAAGTTCAGCTTGCCTGCAAACTCGGGCATGAATTCCACCACCTTCAACTCAATAACCACATAGCAACGCAGGCGGATGTGGTAGAAGAGCATGTCAGGCAGATAGTCGTCACCCGACACGACGAACTCCTTCTGACGGCCTACGTATGTGAAACCGCTACCTAATTCCAAAAGGAAACGTGTGATGTCCTGTGCCAATGCCGACTCGAGGTCGTTCTCTGTATAATGGCGCTGGAGTTGCAGGAAATCAAATCGATAGGGATCTTTCAGCACATTACTCGCCAGCGCTCCCTGAACCTCATCCATTCGCTGACTGAAGTTCGTTAAGGCCTTTCCTTGCGTCGTATATGCATCGTCGGCAAACAGATCCTCTAACTCAGACCTGCTGAGTCCTTCGTCGATGGTCCGTTGCAGATAGTAGAAGGCTTCTTCTATCGAACTACTCTTGGATGCAATAAGTATATGGTGCTTCCAAGGAACGATGCCAAACACAGGCAGCATCTCCCCATTGTCGATAATCGATGCGATGCGGTTCGGTGAAACCATTTCTGCACCAAGCTGGTGCAGTTTTACAGGATTCTGATTTTCAATGCTTTGCAATTCTGCACCAAGCCGGTGCAGTTTTTCTGTCTGAACAGAATTACCACTATAGAAAAGGTACCATTGTTTCATGTACCAGAGGTTGCGGGAAGAGAAGCCTTTGACGTCGGGATAGGCGGCACGCAAGTCAAGACTAAGCTGTTCCACAACGCCAGCTCCCCACTTCTGCTCGGCTTTCTTCTCAACGAGGTCGCGCCCTAATTGCCAGTTGAACTCCAGCGCACCATAATTAGCCTGCAAGGCAACACGCGAACGGATACGCTGGTAGCGAGCTTTGATTTCTTGTAACCACGCAACATATTCTGCATCACCGTGAAAGTCATGCGATGCGACAAAATGCGGGTTATCTATATTATTTCCTGTCATATCTTGAATCGTTTTATATTTCCTTTTTATTCTCGTTTACTTCTATTTGTCTTCTATCCCTCTTCTTACCCTAACGAAAGACTCGACTTGCTCTCGGCCAGCTCTATCCTCGGCCTACGCTACGACCTTCCAACGATAGTTCTATGTTATCATTTTGATTCCTGAGAAAGAAGATATTGTTTGTACTCTCTCACAAAGAGCTCTTTTAAGTCAACTTCCAGTAGATCTGCAATCTTTAATATACACGCAAGGTCTGGTTGGGAAGAGTTCGTACACCACTTGCTGACAGTCGAAGGGTTAACACCGAGTTGCTCTGCCAGCCATTTGCTGGTACGTTTTTTCTCTACGAGAACCAATTTGATTCTGTTTACATCTTCCATACGATAAAGTTTTGATGCTACAAAGATAATGAAAATTTTTCATTTTCTGCCGAATATCTTGGTTTTTCTTCTAAAATTATGTTTTTTTACGAGTTTAGGTCTGACGACACGTTAACATTGGCACGATTGACAACGGTCAAAACATCTGTCCCATATATATAATTAAGGTGGGACAGCAGTCCCATCAAATGGAAATGAGCTTATAGACATATGGAACAAAGTGACATAACCATTCATATGAGTCAAGGGGTCAGAGAATGTAGCAGCTCGGAAAAACTCAAATAAATTTGGTTTTTCGCTCGATTTGCACTATCTTTTCGCTACGCGAGAATTTACTTTCGCTCGAAAATGAAAAGAAAAACTCGTTTTCCTTTTGCATTTTGCCCGCTTATTCGTAACTTTGTAGGCGAAAAAACGATAGATGTATGAAGAAATACTTAACATGTGTGCTGCTGATGTGGGCAGGGTTAGCCAGTGCGCAAACGACAGACACCACATTCGTATACCTGAACAACGGTGATGTGGATGCATATCCTGCTGATTTGGCAACAGTGGGCGAAGTGACCGACGGCAAACTGGAGGTGACGTGGAAAGACGACACCACCGTCAGCTATGATGCAGGGGACATAGCGCGTATAGGGAAAGACGCGCCTGCGAACCTGCCACAGCTGATGGCGCTGACGATTGACAACAAGTACAACGACCAGGTGTATACTGATGTTGAGGCAACAGTGAGTGATGGACGTATCGACCTGCAGCTGGGGTGTATAGGGCGCTGGCTGACGCCCTCGTTCCTGCTGTCCGACGAACAGGCCTCGGCATACATTGGTTCGGAACAGCAGCGCAGCACGATCAGCCGCAGACGTTACGACAGCGACGTGACCTACACCATTGCCCTGCCTGGGATGCAGATTCTGCGTCGCCATCAAGACGGCGGATATGCAATGGAGCCCTACGGTCGCGACTATGTGCTGCATGTGGACTGGCTGACGGATCAGTCGACGAACGTGCCTACGGTGAACATCAACATTGAGAACGGCGAGATGGTAAGCAGCAAGGATTATTACCTGAATGCCGAAATCAGCATCGACGGCGCGGGCGTGTTCCCCTCGATGAAAGCTACCGCCGTACAGATAAAAGGTCGCGGCAACAGCAGCTGGAGCTCGGATCCGTGGGACAAGAACCCCTACCGCCTGAAGTTCGACAAGAAACAAAAACCCTTCGGTCTGTCGAATGCCAAGAGTTGGGTGCTGTTGGCCAACAAGCAGAAGGGGTCCATGCTGTCGAACGCCCTCGGCATGAAGGCTGCCTGTCTGGTACAAACGGCTGGCGCCAACCACATGATACCCGTCGAGCTGTACATCAACGGCGACTATCGCGGCAGCTACAATTTCACTGAGAAAGTGGGCTTTGCAGGCAACAGCATCGACCTCGACGACGAGACAGATGCCGTACTCATCGAACTGGACTCTTACTACGACGAGACGTACAAGTTCCACAGCAATCCCTATCATCTGCCTGTGAACATCAAGGAGCCCGACTTCAGCGAGGGTAAGACACAGCTGACGCTGGACGACATCAAGGGTGACTTCAACCGTGTGATGCAAGTGCTGAAGGACGGTGGTGAGATAGCCGAACTGGTGGATTTGGACTATCTGGCGCGCTTCCTGCTGGTCAACGAGCTGATAGAGAACTACGAGCTGATGCACCCCAAGAGCACCTATCTCTACAAGGAACGCGTGAAGGGTGGCAGCAAGTACATCTTCGGCCCCGTATGGGACTTTGACTGGGCGTACGGCTACGAACTGAACCGCAAATACTGCGTCGGTGAAGAGCAGGCTGACTATTACACCCGTGTAAACATGGAGTCCAACGCGTTTATGCACGACCTGCGCTACGTCAGTCCGCAGCTCGACAGGACTTACTACAAAGTGTGGACGCGCTTTATGCGGCAGGGAATCGACGAACTCACCGACTTCTGCAATGACTACTATGTCTACGCCCGTCCCTCGCTGGAGCACAACAAACAAAAGTGGAGCGACAATACCAACTATGCCACCAGTGCCAAGAATGCCGCCAGCTGGTTGCGCAAGCGTGCAGAATATGTGTACAGTCATCTTACCCCCTACGAACTGACTGACGAGGAAATCAACGGCGAAACTGGTATTGCCGCCATACAATCCAAGAACGCCCATCAAGCCAACGGGCTGGCGGACGTCTACACCCTACAGGGCGTATGCATCAAACGCCAGGTGCCAGTCAGTGAACTGCGTTCACTCCTGCCCCCCGGTATGTATATCGTCAACGGAAAAAAGATGATCATCAAAAGCAAACGCAGTCGTTAAGTGATGTTAAAAATTGGGCGTGTAAAACGACACTTGCTTGCTCGTTTAATAGAAAAGCACTATCTTTGTCCCTGTTATATTATCATTTATTAACTTAACTCATTAAAGAACATGAAGAGAAAAACAATGATCGGGTTACTTACCGTGCTGTTCTCGCTACTTGTCACTGGCGCAAGGGCCGATACCGTGAAGTATCTGGTGCTTGAGACAACCGACAAGGGAAAGACAGAAGTAGCACTGGACAAGCAACCCAACATCAGTTGCTCAGGAGGAGAACTGAAGGTGACCGCTGGAGGAGAGGAAATCCTGTCAACCAGTATGGCCAATGTCAAGAATTTCTATTTCGAGAGTGCCACCACGCGTATCGACGAGACGGTAGGAGATAAGCCCAACCTGCAGAAAGGTCATGTCTACATGTCCAACCTCAAGGCAGGGGACAGCATTTACGTCTACGATGCCGACGGACGGCTGGCAGGACAGCAGACAGTCAGTGCCGACGGCCGCGTTGACGTCGATCTCACGACGCTGACCAAGGGTGTCTACATCGTAAAGACTCCTGCAACATCCATTAAAATCATTAACAAGTAAGTCAAGTAACACATTATTTTTAAGATTATGAAAAAGAGTATACTCACAATGGCAGCTGCCCTGGCCTTCAGCCTCTGCGCAAGCGCTCAGACACAGTATGTCATGCAGATTAAGAAAAACAACGGCGACATCGTCAGAATGAATGCCGACGATGTGCAAGGCATCACGTTCGAGTCAGCAGCCCTGTCAGACCGCACAGCGCTGATCGACCACGTAAGGAATATTGCCAAGGGACTGGCCGAGCAGGGAGCTAACTTCTCTTCACGTAACGTCGTATCGGAGCTTACCAGTCAGTTTGCAAAGGTCCTGGTAGACAATGCCGCTTTCTTCAAAAGCACCACAGACGCCATTGTTCAGGCAGCTATCATGAGTGCCAAGGATGTAGAAGAAGGCTCGGAATTGCAGCAGAAGGGCTATAGCAAATATATAGATGTGAGCCTCGATCAACTGTACGGACGCTACATCATCCCGTCTGAGGGCGCCCCTGTGGTAGAGCCTGCCGCCCAGATAGAATTCATCTTCCCGGTTACAACCGAAAAGGGCACTACTAACTGTATGACTACCATCAAAGCTGTTGGTGCAACGTCGAAAATGGTTCACCCCGTAATACAAGATCGTTCAATTGCTCTCATTCTGCATCTGCCAGAGAGCATTGTCCTCGAGTCTGGCGAGCTGAATGGCGAGACGTTCACCAAGGTCTTCGACTCCACCATCAACTGCACATTTGAGCCCAACGGCAAATCGCAATATGTCAATGTCATCAAGAACAAATGGACGCTGAGCGGTGTGCAACACTCATTCCTGGAGGGAAAAGAAGGATTCCTGCCCGATAAGAATGTCATAACCTTCAGCAGGAGCTTCGATCCCGTCACTACCGGTCAGATGAGCTCTGAGATGGCCTTCGCTCAGAACGGCCAGCCCATCCTCGAATGGAAAGGCTGTGCCACCATCCCCACGCTGCCCACCATAATCTCGACATTCCCAGAGCTGATAGCCGCTCTTATGCAGAGTGCCGGTATTGATGGCAGCAGTCTTTCCGATCTGATATCGGGTTCCTCTATCTCCATTGTTGACTTGTTGCTCCCGTTACTGACTGGCAGCACCATCGATAACATGGAGGTTTGGGCAATGGGCGACCTGGGCTTCAAGGTGAAGGTCACCGACATCCCGACGCTTCAGACAACGCTCATGCAGTTGAGAGAGGCACGTTACCAGCATAAGGGAAAGGATGCTATCGATGCTCTCGTACAGCAGTTGAATACCGTCACTGAAGGAAAGGTATCGTGCAAGGCACTCAGCCAGGAACTGCCCTTCAAGATGGTGACCGAGAAATTCGGTATCGACTATATCCCCGCTCCTGCCGTGAAGTTTGCAGACGAGGAAGACTACGTCCCCATGAGCGAGTTGGCCGACAAGGAGACGATTGAGTACACCATCAACTTCATGGCCGGAACAGTGCCTCTGTTGGCCGATAATGCCAAAACAATAGAAGAAATCTTTATGACTTTGTTGCAGCTGTTCATCCCCGAAAAGGATTAAGGCAATACGTCTGAAAAAAAATCGACAGCCTGAGGGAGTTCCTCAGGCTGCCTTTTTTCGTAGAATGCCATGAATGCTTATTCCTCGTAGTACACGGCGTGGAGCGTCATAGTACCGCTGTAGAGCAGGAGGTTAAGGTCGCGGCCTTCACCGCCCTTGGCACACTCCTTAGCCATCTCCTCTGTAATCTGAAGCTCGTTCGTACCATTTTGCCACTTTACGTGGTCGTAGTAGGTATTGCTCCACCAGCCGTTCATCACCTTCAGGTCAAAGTCTTCACTGACATCTGACACGTCGAAGATGAGCGTCTTCAGGCCAAAGTAGACTTCATCGGGAAGCGTGGGCAGGTGTGCACCTTCAGTAGAGCTGAAACGCAAGGCTGCTGCGTCCCAGGCACCAGGTATGAACGGTGGCTCCATCTCTGGATTCTCACCATAGATATAGTACTTTGTGAGATGATCGATGGTGACGGTGACGGTTCTCTCCGTGACGGCCTCTGTCTGGTTACAGTTCACGAGGCGGAAACGGAGGGTCTTGGTCAGCGTCTCACCGGATTTTCCCTTGATGGTATACAGACCTTCTTCTACTTGCTGAACCTTCGTCCCGTCTTCGAATTCCACGGTAAGCTTGCTATAGTAGTCGTCATACGGCACGTCAAGTTCTACCTTCAGGTAACGTCCTGTACTGCTGACATTACCATCCTCATCCAGCTGTGTAATGATGAGCTTCGATTCCAGTTCCTCGCTCGTCAGTCCGCGACGACCGAACATCCAGTAGGTCTTGACTTTCTCCAACTCCGTCACGCTGATAAGCACCAAGCCGGGTTCACCACCCGTTGTTCTGGTATATTCGCCCTGCGTAGGATGAGCTCTGAGGATAAAGGAATCTTCCTTCTTGCTGGTGTCGTTGTACAGATATGGAATCAACGTCGCATCGGGTTCTGTCGTGATGGCAATCTGATAACCGTCCAGTCTCGCTGTAAACGACTTCTCGCTAATCAGCGTACCGTCTGCCTTGTACTTCCTGATTTTCTTGTCCTTCATGCTGATGGACATAGCGGCAAAGGGATCAGCCTCGCCATTGCTCACGTCGACACCCTTGCTGGTCAGCCAGTCTGCCAGATTATCGGGCGTGACACTCTCCACATGTGGCAAGTAGGCAACGGGAACGCTACCGTCGACCGGTATGTCTTGATTCCATGTGCCCAATCCGTATGATCCTATGACAACTTCATTACCTGTGTAATAGTTGCGGCTGTTGAATACAGCATACGACCACAGCACATCGGCAACTGCTCTCAGCATCTGCTCTTCATAGACGGGACGGCGCAGGACGAGCGTTCCCTTGCTGCATGTCAGTATCATCTGGTTATCCTCCAGAATAATCAGGTCATATTCCAGGGTGCCGTCATTGTCGTCGCTCTTTTCGCTGACAGGCAGCATGGAACCGTCAGTGAAGGTCACGGCACAGATGCGGTTTTCGAAGTCGTCCGTCTTTCTTACAGACAATGTACCCTCTGCCACCTTATTGTTGTCTCCGTCAAATCTGTAAACCTTGTCGTTTACAATGTAGATATAGTCCAGCAAGAGCTCTTCGCTCTGATAGGTCCATTCGCCCTGCATGGCGGCAATGGCAACACCGCCTTCCATTGACTGAATCTCAGGCAGCCCAAAGAATCCGTGATTGGTATCATAACGCTCCGAATAGCTCGTAGGATTGGCGTCGTATTCGGGAACCCCACTCGGATTGGCGTACCTGAGTCCCCTATTGAAAATCTCTATGTCCATCTGCTTGTCGAGGGCAGCCTTACAATAGTCGTCACCCCAGCGGCGCATATCGTTCCAGCGCAAGCCTTCGAAGGCCAGCTCCCAGCGGCGTTCGTTCTGGAGTGCTGCCAAACTGTAGGTTGTCAGTGCGGGAAGTCCTGCACGCTCGCGTACCTTGTTGATACCGTCTACAGTCCCCGTCAGCTCGCTCTGCATCAGCAGCACATCGGCAAAGCGGATAATGTTGAGCGGGTGAGTATTACCCAGTATGTAGCTATCGTTTGCGCCAAACATGATGGTCTCAAAGTTGTAAACATAATTGTATTCACCTTCCTTACAGCTAATGGGAGAGTTCTTCTTCTCATGATACATAGTCTCCTGGACTTCGTCACGCATTGTGCCAAACGTATATTGAGGCAACTCGCTGACATTCTGAATAGAGGCGTTACGACGCATGTCGTCGGGCTCTGCATGTGACCATTCATCATAGAAAGCTGGCGAAACAGGGCCTGCGCCCCATCCTTGACCGAAGGGGAAGGTGTATGAAAGAGACTGATTGCGCATACCCAGGTAGAGTGCCATCTGGTTGGAATAGCCGGTACTTGTGCTCCATGATGCCCGATTGCTATACTTAATCTTAAACAGCACTTCGGGGTTCACGGCACCGTCGTCCTCCACCCATTTCAGGCCCTGTCCCTGGGTGTAGCTGTAGTCTTCAACGGTCAGGCGGTTGGTGTAGGGCCACAGGTTGCGGAAGTCCTTCACCAGCGTGAATCCGGAATTGTCCACACAGTCGTTGATGTAGGCTATCACGTCGTTCTTTGTCAGCGTCGAACCGTCGGGCAGTTGAACACTGGCGTCGTTGGCTGCAATGTCGTGAATACCCTGATAGAAACCCGTGTAGAACAGGAACGAGCGAGCCAGCAGTGCCTCGGCAGCATATTTGCCCACACGGCTGTCGTCGCTGGTCAGCGTTGGTGAATAGCCTTCCATCAGCGTGATGGCATTCTTCAGGTCGAGCAGAATCTGACCCCATACTGCTTCGGCAGTAGGCGTTGCCATCCTCTCTTCCCAAGTGCCATTGATGATGACGGGCACAGGGCCGAAGATAGATGCCAGCTGCGTATAGTAGTACGCTCTCAGGAACAGTGCCTCCCCGTGAGCGTGGTCCACGTCGCTTTTCTGCACCTCAGCAGGCATGGACTTCAGTTGGACTATCGCGTTGTTGACGTTGCCAATAGCCGTGTAATAGGCTTCCCAAACTATGTTCTTGGGGTAAGCGGCGGGAGCCAGCAGGTCGGTTGCAAAGTTCTCGCTGTCCATCAGACCGCCGCCACCCAGCATTTCGTCACTGGCAAGACCTGATACCATGGGCAAAAGGCCATAGGGCACTACCGTTGTAGTAAACAGTCCCTCGTATGCACCCGTATACTCAGCTTTCAACAACACATCAGGATTACTCCAGCGGTTGTAGAAACGGAAAGATTTCACATCATTCATCTGATACCCGACAAACGTGTTATCATAGAAATTGATAAACACTTTTGAGTCGTCTGAAAATTCAAGATTCTTTATGTTGCCAAAGAGATAATTATGCTGCTGACCGTCATTTGTGGTAACACGCAGCGTGTCCCCCTGCTGGGGAATCTGGGCATTGACGCTCAAGGCGACAATGGCAAACAATGCGGTTAAAAGTTTCTTCATCATATCGCCCTCCCCTTATTCTTTTATAAACTTTACTGACTGACGACCTACACGCAGGATATAGACACCCTGGCTCAGACGCGACACGTCGACCGTCGTATGCTCGCTGTTCGACTTGCCACGATACTCCTGCACGCCACTGGCAGAATAGATGCTAATCTCGGCTCCAGGGGTGATTCCCTCCAGTCGGAGAACGTCACCGACACGGCCCTTGACTTGCCAGAAGCCGTCTTCCTGCTTGGTCTCCTTGATAGAAGTAGAAGACGGCTCATTGGGATAATACTCAATGAGGTTCATGTTGTAACTGACCACAGAGCCATCGGTGAACTTCACCTGAAGATAGCCTGCCTGATAGCCGTCCATCGTGATGAGGGCTGGGGTCTTCTCAATGACCTCGCCATTCACCTTGAAAACGCCCGCTGCCTGAATGTAGCACACACCCAGCAGCATGAACAGGGTAAACAGTAATTTTCTCATAAGCAATTAAAATTTAATTATATAATTATTTCACTCGTTATTTTTGTTGTAGTTTGTTGGTTTTGACTGCGAAGATACGAAAAAAAAGTGAATTGACCAAACGTCAGCCCACTTTTTTTACTCTTAACAGTTATCTTTTGTCTATAGACACTTTCGATCGAAAACACAAAGATTTAGAGCCCCTTCTCTAACTAAAGGTATAGAGTGTGGCGTTGAAATGATAAGGGGCGGCAATAATGCAGGGATAAAAAAAGAAAAAATCCTTTGGTATTTTGCTCACTTATTCGTATCTTTGCACGCAAAGCGTGCGAAACTCGGCTGCACCTCAGCAATCGGAGCGAGCTCCATTGCGTTCGGTTTGCACGAGCTTTGTCCAAATAGAAAACAACCGTATGATATTTAACAAAAGAGGATGCGGATGCCTGCTGGTAGTGGTTGCAGCGATAATGGCGGCTGTGGCGGCCCTGTTTCTTGTGGTCAGCTACGTGGCCGACGAGGAGGCCG
>Ga0247609_10006674_pt1 | contig 11086 bp, 8 predicted proteins | sample 172DNAGHGlowgp2_FD_193487 | JGI IMG/M metagenome (GOLD analysis project Ga0247609, IMG submission 193487) | Sheep rumen microbial communities from Palmerston North, Manawatu-Wanganui, New Zealand - 1728 DNA GHGlow gp2 | ecosystem: Host-associated > Mammals > Digestive system > Stomach > Rumen ... | reverse complement strand
CGTTGAATTTGCGGTCGGTGTCCTCAGGATTGTATTTCTTGGAACAGGCGGAGAGCCGGTGAAAGGCGGCGCGGCCGGTTTCGCCAAGGCTGGAGAGGGCCATACCGATGGTGAGCCACTCTTCGTAGTCGTCCAGGGGGATGCGCTTTTGCTCCCAGAGGGAGACATACATCTCCAGGCGTTCATCGTCGGGAATGTCTCTGGGACGGAATTCTTCCGGGAGCTCTTCTTCGGGTTCGTCCGGCAGCTCATAGATGTCGCAGCTGTCGTTGCGGTAGGGATGGTCGTCGATGCTGATGAAGCGGAGGCGGGTTTCGTCGCTACAGGCGGCGTCGACGGTGTAGCCGATATCGGCCAGCTCGCGGGAGAGGGCATCGAAGTACTGTTTGTGCTCGCGCCAGTCGGTGGTGGCCACGGGAACGATGCCGAATAGGCCTTTGCCGCTGACGCTGAGGCCGAGGTACCAGAAGAAGGAGAGCTGCGCGAGGTCTTGCTTGGCGGCCTCAACGTCTTCCAGGTTGTCAAAGTCCAGGACGATGAGGGAATTGTACTGCTGGATCTTGTCTTCCTTCCGGATGCCGGCAAGACGTGTTTTGACTTTGCAGGAGATGCAGCCTGCAGGGAGTGTCGTGCGTTTGAGACGGGAGCGCTCGGCTTTGTCGGCCATGGAGCGGATTACCCCTATCTCGTCACGGTACTCGGTTCCCAGCTGAAGGAATTCGGCGAGGGTAAGGATTTGCATCTGGTTGGCGTCGCGGAGATAGCCTTTGCCGCGACGCTCGATGGGCTCATCATTCTTTCCCGGAATGGTGGCTCTGTGGAAAACGCACACCGGCGTTTCCCCAATGGGCCTGCTGTCGGGCCCAATCTTGGTTAGATTTGCCATAATATGCTCTGATTTTGAAGGTTGGTTCGATTACGATTTCCCTTTGTATCGAGCATATTTGCCTATGGCGTTCTGTTCTTTGAGTTTCTTCAGATCATTTTGGCAGACCATACGCCGACCATCTTCTTTTTTTGTACGGATGGAGGGCAGCTGTTTCAAGCGGTCGTAAAATGCGGTAGTCTTGATTCCGAGCAATTTGCAAGCCTCCTTGACGGAGATGTAAACTTCTTCCTCGTCAACCTTTTGTCTAGGAGCAACCTCTATCATCGCCTTCTTGACACTGTCATAGACGATATTCTCCAGATAGTCCCCTATAGCGTGCAGTACACTGTCCATGGTTCTTACTGTTATGAATTTGACAATAGGGTTGTGCGCACTCCCCGTCGGAAAACCCTTCCGGCAGTACAAAGATGAAAGGGAAATTACGGAATTACAATACCTTACGGATGTCGATGGGTGTCGGCATCTGTCGGGACGCAGGCTAAAAAAGGCCCTCAGTGGAGAGCCTTTGTGTGTCTTGGATGCCGACGGGCACCGACATATTTCCGTTAATTCTTTCGGGGATAGTTCGACAATATGATTGCCAAGGGGTCTTGTTCTGAGATTTTGTCGGCTGGGTATTTGGTAAAGTGTGCTTGTCTCGGCAAGTGGTCTTCGCCATAGAAGTGGAAGAGGCGGTTCATGACCTGGGCTGTGGTTTTGAAGTGCCTGCCGAAGTATGTGGCTTGTGTGAGGGTTCCTTTCCAGGTACCTTTGTGGGCCCCCAGAGTGTGGTGGTAGAGCACGTCTTCGAGGTCCTGGTCCGTGAGGCCTTCGAAGTAGGCCTGCATGTCGGCACAGAGGCCCTGCAGGGGCGTGAACTTTTCGGCCGGTGTGACGCGGAGGCTGCGCTCGTAGCTGAAGGCGGGCTGCAGGAGGTCTGCGTACTGGGCGGCCAGGATGGCGTATTCGCGGGAGGCTTCGTATTCTCCCAGGAGTTTTTCGGCCGAGTGCTCATCGGCCGTGACGGCATCGTCGAAGCCGGTAATGGTGGAGGTGAACCGGCTGAAGCTGTCCTCGAGGAGACGGAGTTCATAGAGGCGGCCACGGTTGCCCTGGATGGCGGGCCATTCGTCCCGGATGAAGCTGCAGCTGCCGCGGAGGGCGTCGTCAAGGGTCGCGTATTCTTCCCGGAGCCAACGGATATCGCCGGGAATGCCGGCGGATTCAAGTTTGTCCATTTCTTTCCTTCGTATGGAGCGAGTTACCCGCTCTATACGCACGGTGGCGGAACCTATCAGCTCCGCCACGGTCATAAGAGTTTCTCTTGCTTGTGTTTCCATATCAGTCGAAGTAATTGTACTTGTCGATGATTTTGTCCACAACCTCCAACTGATCGGCCTTGATGTATTTCTTGAGCATGTTGGGCGATGAGTGGCCGGTGATCTTCATGATGTCGTAGACATCCATTCCGGCCAGGTACATCAGGGTGGCTCCGGTTCGTCTTGCCGTGTGCGAGTGGATCAGTTTGTATTTCTCATATTTGACTGTGGTTTTGGTGCCGCCTTTGGTCTCGACCATTTCAACCATTTCATCGAGACCAGCCATCTTGCCGATTTCTTTGATGTAGCGGTTGATGACCTGGTCGGCCAGGTGGGGCATCTGATAGTTGTAGCGCTCCAGGATGTTCTTGAGCTCGGTGGAACAAGGGACTGCGACTTTGGCGCCGGTCTTGTGCTGCCGGATGTTGATATACATCACTTCGCGGGTTTGAATCTCGGGCTTGGTCTTGCCGGGATTCTCCGGATCCGGGACGTCGACGATGGTGCGCTTGGTGTAGGACTGGATGGCGTCACGGGTGATATTGTTGTAGTCCGAGACGCGCTGGGCGGTCCAGCAGCCTACAAGGAAGATGTCGCGGGCCTGCTGGTAGCCGACGGGCATCTTGGAGAGGTCAACGGCGCAGAATTTCTCCAGGTCTTCCTTGGTGAGGTAGATGGAATCGACCTCCACGCGGGTACCTTTGAAGCGTTTGTCCTTGAATTTCTGATTCTGGTTGTAGCCCTCGGATTCGGCGCAGCGGAGTATGCTCTTGAGGTTTTTGATATGCTTGCCAATGGTGTTGATGGCATAGTTGCGATTCTTCATCCATTCGGTGTACTTGAAGTACAGGGGCATATCGATGTCGTTGAAGTCGTAGGTCTTGTTGGACTCTTTCTGGAAGGTGTTCCAAACGGTCATCGACTCGCGGAGGGATTTGGCCGTTCCGTAGGCGAAGTTGCTGCCTTTGTCGGTCTGACGTGCGCCGGAGAAGATTTCCTCTATATACAATTTGATGTATTTGGAGAGAGTCATGCGCTTGGCCTCGGCTTCAGCCAGGCGGCGGGCCTCTTCCTGGCGCAGCTGCTCGTCGCGCTCTTCGCGGTAGATGATTTCGTTGCAGATCTTCTCAAGGTCCTTTGCAGTCATGCTTTTCCCGTCACGGATGCGGGAGTCCACGGCATTGCGGATTTGCTCCATCTTGCTGACAACGAAGGAGCCGGATTCGCTTTGGGCGTAGTTTGCCCAGGCGGCGCCGCTGCGGCTGAGTGTCCACTTTTCGATGGGGACGTTGAGCGGAGTTTTAAGACGAAGATTAAGTTTGGGCGTGGAGTACTGGACCCTCACGTGCAGGGGAACGAGCCCCTTTGTTTTGTCAGTTCTGACGATAAAAGTAGTAGCCATAAGCCATAAAATGTTAAAAATTTCGTATTGCAAAGATACGAAAAAATCCGAAAACTGGTACTAAAATGGTACTAAAAATCTCGAAAGAGCCTCCGAGGGTGTCGAAGGCTCTTTTTCGTCTTTATACTGATTATCAATTATTTATGCAAAAATGCTTTCGAAAGGACGGGGAGAATTTTCGTCAAATACGGTCTCGTCCGCACCGCTTAAAACGCCTTTGCAGATACCTGCGAGGCGTTTTTTGTTTCTAGTGCCCCAAATAATGCCCCAATTTTGACCTTTTTCTTCTTAAAACAGTCACATAACGGGTAGGCGCAGGTATGCATCATTTTTTTGTGGGTTGTTATGATCTATAGAAAGAATGAAGCTAATTATTCCTATCTTTGTAGAGATTGTTTCCTATTAATGAGAGTTTAACGCTTTATGAAAAAGGGCCTAACTACTTACATAGCCTTAGCACTGCTGCTCGCGTCCTGCGCATCGAAGTCCGGCGACATGACCCGGGTTGTAGGCCGATTCAGCCATGACGCTCCTGAATCCGTAGAGATATCCATCAGTTTGCTCGCAAACAAGGATATTCTGGACACCACCGTGATCGTCGACAACGGCCGTTTCGAGGTGGAGATTCCGAAATACCTTTTGAGTGGGGCCATCTTACAAACCGGCTCCTCTCAGGTGGGCTTCCTGTCTGACGGCTCCACCATTACCATCGACCCGGAAGCTGGGACCGCCGTCTCCTCCAACAAGAAGGGGCCGCATACAAACTATGTCGCCTACCTTGACTGGATGGAGAACTATGAATCTGAGTTTCGAACCAAGATGGCGGAATTCAGCGGGGACGAAGAAGCAGCTGAGGCCTGTTCCAAGGAAATGAATCGAGCTTTCATCGAATTCCAGCGGAAGGCTGCGAAGGCGAATCCCGACAACGTTGTCGGTCTGCAAGCGGTCATCCAACACCAACTGTATTCGGATGATTATAGTGAAACGATTGCCTTGTTTGACGGTCTTTCCGACGAGATCAAGGCTATCCCAGGCCTGGATTCAATGCGTGCGCAATTGGTTTCCATGGCCGAATCCACGCCCCGGACCGCAGAAGGCAAGCCCTTCGTGGACTTTACCGTCATCCAGGACCCGGATCATCCCGAGTCCTCTACCGTCAGATTCTCTGACTACATCGGTCGTGGCAAATATGTCCTGGTCGATTTCTGGGCCTCATGGTGTGGCCCCTGCAAGGCCGAAATGCCTTACCTGGTCAAGGTGTACAATACCTACCACGGTGATCGGTTCGATATGCTCAGCATCGCCGTCTTGGACAAGGTGGAGGATTCCACCGAAGCAGCTTCGAGCTTGGGAATTGTCTGGAACCAGATCGTCAATGCCCAGGAGATTCCGACGACCTTGTACGGCATTGATGGCATCCCACACATTATCCTTTTTGGCCCAGACGGAACTATCCTCAAACGGAATCTTCGCGGGGAAAAGATCGAAGAAACAGTGAAGGAAGCCCTAGGGCTCTAGATTCCATCAAAGCCATAGTAGAAGCAACTGCCGTCATTTTGAGGTGACCGCAGTTTGCTACAATAGGATGTTATCTCGACATTCCACCGCCACGGCCACGATCAATTCTGTCGATTCTCCAATCATACCGGCCATCGGCTACGTCCTTGACCTCCTTATCCGCACGGTAAAGTTCTCGATCATTGAATCTGTGTACTGCGTTGGCTAGCCATACAAGCCAGGCGCCAATTTCCCGGAGAGTGGCCTGAAGTGCTCCGGCAAAAGACGTCATCACATTCTTGATGGTGTATGCTTCCTCGTCCCAAAAGCAATCTCCGTGACGGCCACCACGGCATCCGGTTCCGGAACAAGCATAGTCCTTGATGGCGTCGAGGCAATATCCGATCCTCTTGTCAGTTTTCATCAAGTTAACGGAGAAACTACCCAAGAGCGAGTCTTTCCAGCCATCACTGCCAGCGCTCTTGTCCGAGTATTTCTCTTTGCGTAACGCTGCTGTTTCCGTCACCAGCCCCTCAAGCATTACCTCCTTGCTGGTAATCCTCCTCTCCAGATTTACAATCTCGGCCTGCTTCTCGGTGATCTTAGATTCGGCGCTGGAGAGTTCCGTCTTCGCGTCTATCATTTTCTGTTCGGCCTCTGCCTTTTCGCCCTCCGCCTTTTTCGCCTGCTCCTTAGCCTCCCGGGCTTTCTTCTCGGCCTGCTCCTTTTCCTCGTTCGCCTTGCGAGCCTGTTCCTTGGCCACATTGGCTTTATTATCGGCCTTGGCCTTCTCGCTCTGGGCTTTGCGTTTCTCTTCTTCCAGCCGCTTCTTTGCTTTCTCCTGCTTCTGGAGAATGAAGTCGTTGCGCTCCAAATGGTCCAGCCCGGTCTCTGACTTCTTCACGCCTCTCTCCATATTCAGTGCCTCAGCCACCATATCCTGCATCGTGGACATATCGTCGGCATCAAGCTTTATGGATTTCCCGGTCGAATGATCCATCCAGTCCCAAATGATATGGGCATGGTAGTTCGGCTTCCAGGTGCTGTCATCACCGGGGATTTCATAGTGTCCTTCGTCTCTGTGAAGGTGGACCTGAAGCGCCTTGATGCCCCACCTGGATTCAACCATCCGGGTGAAGCGGAGAAGTGCTTTGAGCCGGGTGTCTTCGTTGATGACAACGACACATTCCCGAATAGGGCTGCATCCCTTCCTGACACGCACCTTGCCGTTCTTGTCGGTATATTCAACGTCCTTCTCCTGCATGGAGCGCCCGGTCTTCTGCTTGACCATAACTCTGATGGATTCAAGATGCTCTTGAAGGGTGACGCCTTTCATTTCAGGTGCGACATAGGAGCTGTTGTTCTTCGACATGTCGAGACGGACGTAGAGTTTCTTGGGGTCGAGCGACTTGATGTACTCTACGTCCCGCCTGTTATGTCTTTCGCTCTGGGCGATATTACATGGCTTCACATGGACGGAAGCCTTGGGTTTCGTACTCATTGTGTGCTAGATTTAGTGGGTTGATAATGATATGAAGCCATGCCCGGGTTATTAGGGCGGAGCCCTGATCGGTGGGTGCAGGGAGAGGCTCACTCCCTGCCCGGGGATTCAAGGGGCAGGTGTCCCTTGCCCAAGCCCTCGGCAGAGCCCACAACTACGGAAGCGGAGCGTGTAGTTATAGTGAGCTATAACAGGGCGAGCCCTGCTGTTAAAACTGCCACCCTCCGGTCTGACGTTGCGTCTTTCTTCTTTCCCTTAGATTGAGGCTTCATTATGGGTTCAATCTAGGATATAAGGGAAGAAGAAAACGTGTGAGCCGGTGCTATCCTTGTTGCCGGATCCAGCTGCCGGAGGGTCTCCGCCTCCCGCGTCCACTTTCCCGTCGGCTTGGGAATAAAGGGAAAGAGAAGAGATGCGGGGATAAACCTACTGTGCCCCACCTGGATTCGTCGGATTTGCACAGTCGGATTTATCGGTTTCGACAACAGTTTCAGGTGGGACACGCTTCTTGGTCCGGGACGGTTTCACGATCGGCTTGACCACGGGTTTACTGTCAAAGAAACTGTTCTTTTTCATTCCCCAACGGATGAACCAAACAGACAGACAAATCAACGTGTGAATGGTGGTCCGGTTGGACGATTCCGACCGGAGGATGCCAATTTGGTTGAATTCCTGGACTATGCGGGTTGCCGTCTTACGGTCACAGCCCCACAATCGGGCAAGTTCAACTTTGGAAGCCTTGAATTGCCCGGGTTGTAGGACAGCTGAATAGTTCTTTCCGGAGACCTTGGTTTCCTCCAGGACGGCCATCCGGATGAAGGTTTTGAGGCACTTCATCCGGAGGATATCCTGCTGCTCGTCCGATAGATAATCGAGCTGCGCATCATTGAGGGTGATGCTGTATCGGAGGTTTGTGATCTGACTCATCGCTGTTGGCTTTGCTTGGCCAGTTCACGCGCCTTGTCGACATCGAATACGATCCGTCGCCCGATACGGGAAACTATCGCATCCTTGAGGACTCCACCACCTTCGGAGGATCCATCATCCTCACGCGGTGTCCTCATGAGGGCATAGATAGTGGAATCGGAACAGCCGAGTTCCACCGCCAGGGCGTGAACCCCGAGAGCCTTCTGTCCTGACGGAGAGGGTGCAGTTCCCGTTCCATTGGAAAGGGAAAGAGCATATTGAGTGAGCTGGCAGTACTCTTCCCCGGTCATCTGCCAAAGGGGCTTTTCAAGCAGCCCGTTGATGTTTATTTCAGTACTCATTTCGCTTACCGTTTTTAGCGTTAAACAGTGGCACATTACCAGTAGTTTTGCCGGATGGGTTTTAGTCCGTTTTTGCCGCTTACTCAACCGGCAATGTGCCATAAACCAAGGGATTATGGGTCAACTCCCTGATTCAAGTTAGGAAGAAAATCTTACTTGCAAGAGCCCACGCGCCACTTTTTACGGATTTCCGGGGTTTTTCTCGAAAAAAAGTGAGTGTTTTTGGAAATGGTACTCTGAAATGGTACTCTGAACGTTATGATTAGCCTCAAATCGTCCTTTTAGATGTATAAGATGAATGCCTAGAAAGGTATGTGTTTTTGATGCATTCTGCCACTGCATTCCGGCAGCTTTGTACATAAAATGCCACCCCATTTGAGTGGCAAAAGGGAAATAACGCTACCGGAACCTGGAAATAGAAAATCCCTCGGGGTAACCGAGGGAGAGAGGGTTATTTCACTTTCTTTGCTATGAGCCACGAACCGGACTTCTTTCCACCTATCCGAAGAAGAACTCCGTTCCGTTTGAGAAATGCTATATCTCGATTGATGGTTGGCATCGATACATTGAAATGTGCCTTAATCGCCTCTGTCGTTATTCTATCATTTATCTCTATGAGAGAAAGTATCTCCTCCTGGCGTCGAGATAAAGAGACTTTTTCTTTTCTATCATCTTTTCTATCATCTTTTCTATCATCTTTTCTATCATCTTCAGTGACATCCAAGAACACCGGATGAATCGGCAAAGTCACCATGAACCAGGAATAGCTGTCATCGAATTCAAATCGAGCCTCAGGTGAGCCATTATGCTCCATGGCGCGCTTGATCGTCGGGATTCCCGTCGATTTCCCTTCGGTAATCTCCAATTCTTTGAAGAAGTCCCCAATCCTTCGGTTCCGGTATTGACGGGGACGGACAAAACCCTTTGCAAAATCTTCCGGTTTCAAGGAACGGTCAGGACCGCCCGGATTGCTGATATACATCGCATCAGGTTCAATTTCAATGGTAATCGGTTCCCTCTTCCGATAATCATAGTGGTAAAGGCAGTTCCCGACAATTTCCTCCAGGGCATGAATCGGGTAGTTGAAGGACCGTTCAGCCTCCGGCTTATAATCCACTTTCTGAACATTTTCCTTGACGATGTTCGTCTGGAGGTAAGCCATCGTTTTGTTGTAGATACTGTCAATCGGCCCCTTAATGGAAGGGACCTCAATGAAGTTGTCCGGATCCTGAAGCTTGCCCTTAGGGAAAACGGTTATATCAACCTGGGTGTATGGGAAGAACTTCTCCGGATGGTCATTGAACATCAACAAAGCTACATTCTTCGGATGAAGAGCCTCTTTCGGTCCGGCAAGAAGATCCATCGCCTCCAGAATGGATTGGAAAGGCTCGGTTTCAATCTGATCGGCCAGTTTGCTTCCGGTCTTCACCAGATAATCCCTGACCAGGGTAATGGAGATGTCGTTAATGGATGCCGTCATATTGGGGCGGTCATCAAATGGGATATTGCTCGCAAGTTCAAGCAGTTCCGTCTTCATCTCCCCTTTGGGGACGATAGATGAAGAGTTGTATCGTACGCGGTAATTGTATTTCTTGTCTTTGACCGTAACGTCATCTGGGACTTCATAGGGCCTTTCCATTCCAGCCGGACACCATATGACAAATACCGTCTTCCCATCAATCTCTTCAACGCTTGTCTTGGGGTGATACACGGGATTGATTAGGTTATTATACCCCAACATGTCTTTGCCGATGGGCTCGATCTCGTTCAGAGATACACCTTTGACAGGGCGGATTGGACGGCCATCTTTCTCCTCAACACCGACAACGATATAACCACCGCCTTCATTCGAAAAGTCATTTGCGAAAGCACAGATGGTCCGATAGATGGGAGCCGGGTTCCATCCTTCTTTGAATTCAATACGGTGACCTTCAACGGTCCGGCCATCCAGAAGCCTTTCTATACTTATCGGCAGTGCCATATCCTTTTCCTCATTTATGCGAAGATAATCATTTTTCTACAACAACCCATTGAGTTTAGTCATCGAGGTGGCCTTGATGTCGTCTACGATGTCAATGTAAGGTTTCATGGATGAATAGTCGCTGTGGCCTGTCCATTTCATCACGACGTTCGGCGGGATGCCCAGGGACAGGGTGGTGACGATGAAAGTGCGACGTCCGGTGTGGGTGCCGACGAGTTCCCACTTGGGATGGATTTCGTCGGTTCGGACATTTCCCTTGTAGGTCGTGATGCGGATTTCTTCATTGATACCGGCGAGTTTGCACAATTCCTTGACATCACGGTTCATCGCCTGATTGGTATAGTTCGGCAGGGCCTTGTTGTCCTTGAATGGTGCGTCCTTGTATTTTTTCAGAATTGCCTTTGTAACGTCGTTAAGCTCGATGGATATACTGTCTGCCGTCTTGACTGTGGTTACTTCAATATGGTCACCTTTAATGTCGCTTTTGCGCAGATTATTGGCGTCTGAATGGCGAAGGCTGGAGAAGCAGCAAAACAGGAAGACGTCACGGATTGGATCAAGGTATGCCTGGGCTTCGGATAACCGAAGGTTTCGGATGCGGCCCATCTCTTCTTTGGTAAGATAAATGACTTTCTTCTGGGTGGTCTTCAAGGTTGGCTTGAATGACTTGTAAGCCATATTCGTATTGTAGCCTTTCTCGGTTGCCCAGTTCAGAAACCAGCGCAGAAATCGCAGCTTCTTTTCGATGGAAGAGTTCTTCAAACCAGTGATATCATCGTGATCATACTCTTCCCGGTCTCCTTTCTTTTTGCGAGGCGTCCGAAGCGTTTTCACATCACGGAAATAAGCCACGAATTCCGCTAAGGTAGACTCAGTTAGGTCTGAGAACTTAAGGTTCTTCTTGAAGGCTTTAAGGTCCCTCCGCATCGTCTCCATCTTCGCATATGTTGCCTTTGTCCAAGCGTTCTTCTCTCCACTCTCCTTGATGAACTTGTCGTAAACCTCAAAGAAATCCGGAGCCTTGGGCTTACGTTCTTTCTTCGGTTCAGGTTCCGGTCGTTGAGGTATAGTTCCATTCAAACGGTCCTCATACTTCTTTTGAAGATCACTCGGTGTCGGGATCTTGTCCGTTGCTTCGAAGAACTTGAACGTGTCATCCATTTGGTCCTTGATATTCCGGAGCTCATTATTGATGGACAGGGAGGTCTCCCCCTTGGGGCCCTTGTAACCAGGCTTAACCAGTTGAGCCT
>Ga0247609_10006673_pt1 | contig 11087 bp, 11 predicted proteins | sample 172DNAGHGlowgp2_FD_193487 | JGI IMG/M metagenome (GOLD analysis project Ga0247609, IMG submission 193487) | Sheep rumen microbial communities from Palmerston North, Manawatu-Wanganui, New Zealand - 1728 DNA GHGlow gp2 | ecosystem: Host-associated > Mammals > Digestive system > Stomach > Rumen ... | reverse complement strand
GTCCTGTTTTAAGCAGTTTTGTTTCACCTGGCGCGATAGTAATGTCCTCGGTTGCATAAACATCAAGACCTGCATCTGTTAAATGCGCATATGCGGGCAATTTCGCATCTTCAGACATTACTTCAATCGGCACGATAATTGTGCGCTTAGTAATACCTTCTGTATCGGCAAGCGCATTATAGGTAATTCCAAGTAGTCCCTTTAAGAAATCTCGCTTCTGCTGACTTAGTATTCCTTCCATTTCTTTATCAATAGAAGTAATTAATTCGTCATAAGTAGAAGTTACTTCTTCATATCGGATGCCGGAAGCATTGAGTGCTTGTGCTAGAGCAATCTTATCATTTGTATTGTTAAAAGTACGCTCTGCTTCCGCAAGATAAATCGGAGATAGTATATTAAATTGGTCTTCTGGCAGAGTTAATAGCGTGGCTAACTGCTCAACTCCACCGAAATCTCCATTTTCTCCATCAAGCGCCTTTAGAATTCCATCAAAGACGCTTTTCGCATCCTCTTTTTGTTGCTTTGAGGGATCGGTAAATAATTTACGCGCGCCCTCTCTTAGTTCTTCTGGTGTCATTCAAGTTCCTCCCAGAGATCTCCATATTTCTGCGAAATGGTAACAACCCAACACTCACCGATAATTTCGCCTTTCGATTTTTTGGTTTTGTAGACATATCCCGCAGATCCAATTGTATAGTGTTTTTCGGCGGCATCTTTGCGATATGCCTCAATAGTAGACTTTGCTTCTTCTTCGGATAGGGTATCGATTTTAATTGTGTTTGCTAAAATTCTCATTTTACATTCTCCTTTTTACGCGTTTTAAGTATAAGATTAAGTATTACTCCAAGTACCATTGCAAGTGATACCCCAGCAAAAGATGCATGGAACAGCCATAAGCCACCAACGCCTACTGTAAGTACAACACTTACTACGATAAGATTTTTATTATCTTCCAAGTCAACTTTACTATTAAGTAAGGTTTTTAGACCGCTTGCCGCAATAAAACCATAAAGGATCATTGCGCATCCGCCAAATACGCAGGCTGGAATTGAATTAATAAAGATTTGAACGGGTTCAATGAAAGCTAGCGCGCCTAATATTGCGGCTGCAACGGATATAACCCTGACGGAAGCAACACGAGAGAACCCTGTTGTTGCGATGGACTCGCCATAAGATGTGTTAGGCAAACCACATACAATCGTACCTAGTGCGCTTGCTGCGCCGTCACCAAGGAGTGTACGATGGAGACCAGGATTGGTAGTGAGGTCCTCGCCGATAATGTTGGAGAGAACGCGATGATCGCTGTAGTGCTCCAGTAGAGCGCATACGGCGACAGGTATAAATAACAGACAGACTTGTCCAACCGTTCCAAATGTTAAATCTGCAAAATTCCAATGCAGGAATGAGAAGTCAGGTAGCCTAAATACGTGCATGCCTTTAAATGCGCTGAAATCAATTAACTGCGCGAGACCAGTGACCGTAATTACTGCGGCAACTGCATATCCACCTAATAGACCAATCAGAAAGGGTATTGTCTTTAAGAAACCCTTAAAGTAATGAGATGTAAGTGCAACAATTAACATGGTAACTATCGCTACTAATATGGCTATGTCACTATGCTCACCATTAACGGCTGTATATGTTGGTAAAAATCCTGCAAGATTAAGACCAATTACCATTGTAATGGGGCCGACAATTATCGGTGGGAATATTTTGTTAATCGCTTGGATACCCCTTAATTTAACAATCAGTGCAAATATACCATAAATCACAAGTATTACTAAACCGCCTATTGCAACTGCTAAGTAGTTCTACCCGCTTTCTCCAATTGCTAGCGCGCCAATGACTGCGGATACGGTGGCGCCGCAACTTGAAATGAACATAGGGCTGCTAAATTTGGTAATTATCTGATATAAGAGTGTGCCTAAACAAGCACCAATTAGGCATGCATCTACGGGCGTGCCGCATATATTTGCGATAAGCACAGTGGCTACAAATACCGCCAGTACTTGCTGTATTGCATATAGCACCCATTCTTTTATTTTTTTAGGTTTATCATGTATCCCATAAATCATTTTACTCATGTGCTTCTATCCACTCCTGTACGTAAAAAAGTACGTCCTAAAAGCTGTCTACCAGCACTCCAGCTTGTTTAATTAACCCAGTTACATATAGATTGTGATAGGAATACTGTTGCTCTCCTGGCTCTGCCGCACCGCCAGCATCCTTTGCAGCGCTGTGTGTTATATGACATTGGCGATTATCTGTACAAATCCCTATTAGATATTTGTCATCACCACGCATAATTTTTTCGTGAAACTTACCTATTTCTGCGGCCGTGCCTGCGGGAATAACATCGCCATCAATACATGCAATAAGTATGTCTGTTTGGTCCAGGCGCGCATTGTCGCCATTCGCTATGGCTTGTGATCCTGCAAATTTTTTCTTGCCTTCTACCCCATTTATATCCGTATTTTCAACTGGACTATAGAGATCAATTGTGGGAAAAGCATTGCGTAAACACCGCGCCCATTCCGTATTTCTAAGTAGATCTCCATAAGTGAAGATCGGCCCCGCTAAATATACTTTCATATTTACTCCTTTATTCCTAACACTATTCCATATTGATTATCACTTGCGAGTTGCACGCCCAATACGGGATCATAATGTGAATTTTGATTAGGTTTATATCTACCTACTTTAACTATAATATTTGGATATAGTTTTAATAAATTCCATAGGTGTTGCTTTTTGGTTGCCAATTCATCTACTGTATAACCCGTATAAATTACAATATCGTCATTACAGTTTTTGTCATCGCGCACATAGCGCACAAATTCTTCTAGATCTGCTTCTGAGTCAAAAGGTTCAAGTCCTCCTAATACAAATGCGGCTGTGAGTGGAAAGTTTTCATAGCGCTGATATATTTCTGCTATATCCATTTCCAACACTGGCTCGCGCGCCAGAGGTGCGTTTTGACATAACTGACAACCATTTTCTTTATCGCACTTAAAATCACAAGTTGGAAATACAATAAACATTGCCAACTTTTTATAATTTAAGGCATCGCATTCATTTAGTCCCTTTATTTTCATCGCTTGCCTTCTTCCCAGCTAGATAGCCAAGTGTATATTGTCTATTTACTTCATTCTCGATATTTTTCATAATAGAAGGGAAGAAGCTGCCGATAAGATATTCAAAACTGATCTCAATTTCTTCCTCTGGAAGCCAACCTTGATAAGTTTCTTCTAACTGCTTGATTGCTTTTTTGAGGGTAGTAAGTTTTACGCTGCCATAAGGAAATTGTTCATTCATTTGGATTATGCCACTTTCTCATAGAATATTCGAGTTGTCTTTCGGGAGACCAGGTTGCGGTGCGCGTGTAGAAACCAACTGTCCGAGTATATTCGTACTTTTTCGGTTTATGACAACGCGGACACACATCACCATAGAAACTGTGATAGTTTTCACATTGTGAAACTTTACTATTAAAGGCAAAATAAGTGACGCCCTGTGATGCAACCCAGTTTAACATTTTCCAGGCCTGCTCAAAATTATTGAAGGTTCCTTCGATGTTACAATGTTCGATAGAGCCACCATTGCAGTAACTATCGAAGGCCGCGCAGATGCGTGTGCGCTCTTGGAGTGTCGTTTTAATGCCGAGCGGTATCCATTGGTTGCCATAAAGAGGTAGATCTTGAACTACTTTGTCGGGATAGAGTAAGCTATCTGCGCGCAACAGTTTTACTGCCGCTTGTTCAGCCGGCACTTGTTCAACATTAACCTTGTAGTCTTTATCTAATACAAAATCATCTATTGTATTTTGGATCACTTTGAAGATGCGCTGTCCAAAACTAAAGGCCTCATCAGTATAATAGGTATTCTCTAACTCATCTTGGCGTGTATAGCCAAAAGTCTTCATAGTTTCAAAAATACCATTGATACCAACGGTGTTATAGCAATGCTCAAAGTCAATTAAACCATAAGAGAAGTTAGGAAGAAGACCTTTTTCAACATTACGCTTGATAATGTGGCGCACAACATCGAGAACTTTTAAGTCGTCTTGGACGAGATTACGCAGTTTAACAAGATAATCTTGCTCAGACTCCGATGTATATGCAAGGCGTGCAAGGTTAAGCGTACATACCTTGATACTACCAACTTTAAGGGCAGTGCCGCCGATCGAGTTGAAATATAGGTCAGTAATATCACTCTTTAAGCGGCAGCAATTACTAAGGGAGTTAACTGTACTATCGGTGAAGAAATTAAACAGGTTCCATTCGCGCGATATGTCACAAGCCCAGCGTGCAAATTCATCATCAACGAATTTTCCATCTTGGTAGAGGAGTGATGCGGTTAATACTGGGAATGTGAACACATTCTCTTCGCGCACTTCGTTTACGACATGAATAAATGCCTTTTGGAAATCAATTATCTCTTCTTCGTAATCGATCATAGGCGTACCATCAGGGAAGAGCGCGCCACCAAAAATGGCTTCGAAATAAGGGTGATCGAACACACTTACATTAGTGAAAGCGCACTGGTCAGATCTAATCCATGGCTGATTAAGACGATAGATTAGTGCTTGAATTTGTTGATTACGATAGACTGTTGGCGACTTTGTATAATATCCGGCTTCTACATCCTTGCGCCAGAAGTAGTACATATAGGGAATAAGATTTGGAAGTCCAACTGCACCAGATTGTCGACGACTAAGGAAGGCAACTGCTTCCATTAAAATTTGGACAAAACTATCTAAGTGCTTTGGCGGTTGAGCATTATAACCGTCGATAAAGAATAACCCTTTTTCTACGATGTCTTTTAGGTCATAAGCGAAGCAGTAACTGTAGAAGGTACTAGTGTCAAAATCATGGAGATACATGGAATAATTCCAAAGTTCTTCCATTATGCGATTTGCTTCTTTATAGCCGAAGTGGGAATTCAGTTCATAATAGATTTTATTAAAGGCAAGCAGTTTCTTGTGCGGCTTGCTCATTTCACTGATGAGAGTCACCACATCTTTCTGACTAATGTTAGAGTTAGAGTCAATGGATGCTTCCGCAACATTTTCGCTATCGATGAAATTGTCAATAAAGTCAGTCAGACTAAGTTTATCGTCAGATAGACCTTGCAGTTTTAAGAAGTCATCACCATAGGCTTCGACCATACGGTTAAACTGTGTAGTAAAGTTTTTTAGTAATCTTATGTTAATATTCATTTAGCTGCCTCAAGAGAACGGATGTATCCAAGTGCGCCCATGAAGTCGTATCTCTCTGAGCCTACCTCTAAAATTGGTGCCGACTGTATACCTAGTTCCATCATTTTATTTACGTCATCTACCTCGGTATAATTGAGGTGCGCCGCATCCAGTTTCATTTTAATAACTTTGCATTTAGGGCAATGAGTGGTATAAAGCGTCATTCTTTCACCCTCCCGCATATCTTACATATGCCTTGCTCGGTGTACTCATGCGTGCACCCCTCTTGTAATTCCGAAATGCGGTCTAAAATTTTTGCTATCTTTTCATTAAACACAAATCGAGATGGGTTAAAATTTTCGTCTAACTCATGTCTTAGTTGTGCTATTTCGGTAAAAATAGCTTCTTGTTCTGGTGTCATAAAGTTCCTCCTAGTTCATTTAGGTTAAGATTGTAAAAAGCATCAAATAACCAAGGATGTACTTCTCGTACAAATTGGAAGGCATCGCGCGCTTCTTCAACGTCAATGGCTTCTGGACCATATAACTTGCGTGGATATTTGCGAATAGTGCGCGCAAAATCGTACATAGTGTCGCTGTCAATGCGAGTTATATACCACGGAATTGGCTGAGTGCCGCCGCTGCGAATATAAAAATTTAATAAGCGCAAAACCGTTACCCACCGCGGATCGGAGAAAAAATCCTTGTCATATTTAAGTGAAAAAAATACCCGGAAGCTACGAGAAAAGATGATTTGTTTATAAATTTCGGGTAAAATTTGAGTCAAAAAATGGTTTTCGGAGTACCATGCAGGGGTAATGTAATATTCCATTTGGGCGTAAATTGCTTGTTTGCGCCGTTCCATTACCCATTCCATAAAACTACTGTGGTCAATTAATCCGTTGTGCCGTAAAGAATAAAATGTGCTATTTGGATTAAATTTTGACCATTTGAGAAGATCTGCGCCAGTTGTGACCTGTGGTGGAAATTTCATACCTATGCGCGTTGCCCAACCATCACGGCGTGCGCGCGAAAGTATATAATCTACCGTTTCATAGCCATCTTTAATTGCATTGAGGTCATAGTCGTGCAAAATCAGATTGCGCGCATTGGACAGCATACCAAATTGTTTCATATAGCGCGGCCATACTGTTTGTCCATCAAGAGATATGCGTCCATGTTCGCCGCTCATTAAATTTTCATAGATTTTTAATCGTTGATAGTAGGGGCGGGCCGCATTGTAGAGGTAAGTATCTGGTACCATTAACTCAATTTCTTCATCGAGTGGTGCATATTTATTATTTGAGAAAGCATACCCTCCATACCGTACATTCGGCAGCATGGTAAGGCGCGCTGGGTAAATTCCATCTTCATAATCTTTACGATAGAAGAAGATTTTATGCCTCTCTGGACGAAAATCCATGGCAAGTACCACTATTTCGCGCGCCTTCTTGTAATATGCTGACAGCTTCATCGCTTCAAGGTTGAATGGGACTAAGCGATAAGTCGCGAAGTCCGCATCCATAATACCTATACTCATTCGTCGTCCGTGCGCGTCCTTGTTACGATGCGCCCATCCTCTAATACTTGATCAATTAATTCAACCCTATGATAAGGAGTTGACTTATATTTTTTTGCTATGAAGCTATCCTCATCACGAATGCCAGTGATGATCAGTTTGTTACCTCTACTAAATGCTGACTTTTCTAACACATGCTTCTTTCCATCGGCGCCGCGCTCACTTATCTGTTTGTCATATACCTGGAAGACTCCACCATAAATCTTAACTGTTACGACACCCGAAGTTGTTAAAAGTGTTACAATTTTCTTTGATTTATCGCGATCAAGTACTGTTCCTATTATGCGCGACAATCTAAAAATCGGAACCATCTTACCCTTCATCGGGATATAACGCTCAACCGTTGGAATTGAAGATAATTCATTATAATCATCAAAACCATAATAAGAATTATCGACTTGCGTTAATTCGTGTTCGTGAATGTAGCATGAAATACTATCCATTTCCCATTTACTAATTGATCCAGTACAATATTTATTCCACATATCACTTGTTAACCGCTCATTAACCGCGCGCAATAACTCTGGCGCATGTTTTTGCACATACGGCCGCACAATATCCATATGATGCTGATAAATGTTATCCCAAGCAGTTTGCTTTATCTTAAATCCGCTTTCAGTCGTTTGTTCAACTACTAACTTATCTAAATCAAAATGCGCACTATAAAAATTATAACCGATACTATCTAACCCATAATAAGTGCTATCAAGTTTCATTTTCTTGATATACTTATTAAAGTTATATACGCGTCTTTCAAGGTCATATTCGTCTGGGATCAATCCAAAATCAATCAACATCTTCATATTTTGAAGTGTTATGCGCTTTTTCGTATCGCTAACACTATCAATATACTGATGCATCACTTCAATTCTATCACCGAACCCATCAAACGCGCCTGACTTGATGAGATTAATCATCTGCGGCTTATTTACTTTGACTTTATTAAGAAAGTCAAAGATCCCGCTAAATGGGCGATTGTCGATGATATTGCGGATAAGGTCTGTGCCAATTCTCGTAATACCGCTAAGTCCATATCGGATCGCATTTCCTTCGACGTCTGGGGAGAAGGTAAAAGTTGACTTATTGATGTCTGGCGGAGCAATTCTAACGCCTGTTGCCGCTATTTTTCCGATAGCGGTCGCGATTTTACCATAGTTAGTTGCTTTAACTTTCTTCTTTTTCTTTCCGTCTTTCGTTTTGATAACTTCTGCGGGATAACCATCACAGTCTTCTTCATCATATGAGTCTTCTTCTTCGTCCTCTTCATCATTGAACTCTTCCATTTCATTTGAATAGGCCGGTTCAACTTTAAGTTCTTCAATTGCTTCTTCATCGATCGGTTCATCATCGTTGCCGCCCGCATCACTAATCAGACAAGCACAATTCCAGAACATAATTGGATACTTGTATGCGAGATTCATTTCTTGAAGAGCAATTAGACTATATGCAAGCGTGTGCGCACGACAGAATGAATATCCACGCTGAACTTTTAACAAGACATCCCAAACATAATGCGCCAGCTTTAAATCACAACCTTTTTTCGTTGCATTTTCAAAATATTGCTGTTCACATTCTTCAAACAGTTTGCCCTGCTTTTTCGCGATTGCTTTACGACATTTATCTGCGAATGACAGATCATTGCCGCCTAACCGTTCGTCTTGTAACAGAGCCATCAGACCTTCCTGCGACTCACATACACCATTAGTAATTGCTTTGTTATGCGCCAACCACTCACGTTGCTCCTCGTTCAGACCGTATCGAGCCATTTCATCGTACCATTCATGAATGTTCGCGCGATACCTTGCCCACATATTGAGAGGCTGTTCCGCGCCTGGCTCGGACGCCATTAGACGAATAACTGAGTTAAGAACGGCTAGTTCATCAACTGATTGCGGATGCGTTAGTGCTATGCCGTTGATGCCTGACTGCTTCTCCATTTGGAATAGAGAGTTAATCTGATGTGTCAACACCATATTCCACATTTTCGGATCATTTCGTTCAAGATTATATACGCCAACTACTGACTCATATGTTTCACGCAGAGTTGGCTTGCGCTCAATATAACCAGCATCACACAACAAATCAATACAATTGTGTATCTTATCCATCGCTTCAACTGACAGTAGGTCAATTTTAATTAAACTGACTGCTTCAGCATCATGAAGCTCAAATGCCGTACATATTGTTCCATCGGGTGCGCGCATAAGTCCAGTTGATTCTGTGAATGGTTCATCAACAAATATGACACCACCTGCATGAATACCACTACCACAAATTAGACCTTCAATACCATGCGCCACATCCCATAATTCTGGATAGTTCTGTGTCATTTCAAGCACAAACTGCTTAATCGGCGCCCATTCGTGTTCTTCATCACCATACATACACTGATCAAGACTGCGCAATTGTCCACGATCGGCTGGAATAAGACTCGCAATATATTGTGCTATATCAACATCAATACCTAAACCACGCGCCGCCGTAAGAATTGCTGACTTCGACTTTTCAGTTCTAAAAGTGGCAACATTTGCGACTCTATCCTCACCATAAACCTCACGCAGATGCGCCAATACTTGCGCCCGTTTGCCGCCTTCTATATCAGTATCAATATCCAATACTGACTCACGCTTCGGGTTAAGAAATCTCCAAGCAAATGTCGGTGTCGTTTCGCGCAATGTATTCATTTGAATGATGTCAAGACAATAGAGTAAGATAAAACCACCGCCTGAACCACGCGCTGGTCCTACAATCGTGCCCGCATTCCAACATTCATCAATATTTTTCTGAAGATTGAGGAAGTACGCCGACCAACGGGCTTTGTTGACTTCAGATGATTCCCAAGTTCTCTGTAAGTTATCTTCAAGCGCGGCATATGCTTTTTCATTCTGAAGATCGGGGTGGCGCCGTATACCATCTATTACTTTTCTCGCAAGATACTGATCTGACCGATACTCTGACATAAAAAATGTTTCAAGCATTGGAATTTTCTGACAATATTCATCTAATTCTCTTGCAGATAAATGACCATCTACTTCGCGCCATTTAAGTTCAGGTATCTTCAACGGCTTCATCAAACTAAAGTTTTCACAGCTATCTGCGATGTCTTGAATTGTCTGATATGCTGCTTCAATTTGTTCTGTCGTGAAATACTTAAAATACGACCTAATTTCATCATCGCCCATCAGATAAGTCGTCGCATAAAATTCGTCAACTTCTCTGTCGCCATTCTGCGCGTTCAAATATGCCTTATGTACTAATCTATCTTCTTTTTTAAGATAATGGCTATCTGTTGTGATGATATATTTTATGTCATATTTTTCACTAAACTCTAAAAGTTTTTTATTAACTGTTATCTGTTCTTTATTATTGCTCGGTTGCATCTCAAAGAAAAAGTTCCCATGACCAAACAAATTATCCATTTGTTTAATCCAAATCTCTAACTTTTCTTCGCTTGTACCTCTTAAAATTTGAGTTGGCAATACACCACCAAGACACGCGGTACTTCCTATAACATGACCAGGATTCGCGCCAATAATATCAAACAAATCTTGATAATATGTTGGGACACGACGCATACCGCGCGCCATATAACTACGCTTCCATGCACGCGTCGATATTTCCATTATCTGCTTTGCACCCATGAGGTCGCGCGCAATAAGTATAAAATGGAAATACCGATCTACATCTTTATTATAGTTTTCGGCGTTTAATCCATTTCTAACAAGATATATCTCATTGCCACGCAGTACCTTTAAGTCTGGGTAATTTTTTGCTTCTTTTTCTACTTTTACCCATGATGATACTGACTCATGATCCGTGAATGCAATAGTGCGCCATCCCAGTTCCTCCGCACGATTCATCATGTCGGGGATCTTTAGGATCGCGTCCCTTAGCCGAATATTTGAGTACTCCGTGTGATTATGCAAACTGCCATTGTAAGTCATAATGCTCACTTATTCTTTCCTCTCTTTTTTATTTTCTATAATATTATACCACAATTTTCAGAAAAAGTCAAATTATAAACCGCGGCAAATCATTTCCTGGTTTGTCGCGGATGATTTATAAATTACCCCATTGTTCTGCCATGGCTAGCGCGAAACCAGGGAAGGTTTGGCTCCTAATTCTACTGCGCTCGGCCGCCGGTAAATTCGCGGCTGCTGCATACCAAGCGGGCATCGACTTGCCGCTAGCATAAGTGGTGCGTTCTTCGGGTTTAACTTCGCTTGTTTTCTTTAAAAGAGGTAGACCTTTGAGCCAAAGACAAGTTTTCTTCTCAAAAGGATCGCCAAACCACCATGGTTGTATAATCTGG
>Ga0247609_10006672_pt1 | contig 11087 bp, 11 predicted proteins | sample 172DNAGHGlowgp2_FD_193487 | JGI IMG/M metagenome (GOLD analysis project Ga0247609, IMG submission 193487) | Sheep rumen microbial communities from Palmerston North, Manawatu-Wanganui, New Zealand - 1728 DNA GHGlow gp2 | ecosystem: Host-associated > Mammals > Digestive system > Stomach > Rumen ... | reverse complement strand
GGCATCACCCTCAATGAGCAGTTGTGGAAGCGGGTGAAGTATGCCCATGACCATTTTGATGCCGATCGCTATGACCTGGAAGACCAGATGCTGATGCGCGAGACCTATGACGGCTTTGTGCGTAGCGGTGCTAATCTCGAAGGCGAGGACCGTGAGCGCTATCGCCAACTGTCAAAACGGTTGACCGAGCTGACCTTGAAGTTTGACCAGAATGCCCTTAAAGAGACACCGCGCTACGAGTTCTGGCTCACCGAGGAAGACCTCGGCGGGCTGCCTGAGAGCACGCTTGATGCCGCCAAACAGGCTGCCAAAGACAAGGGACGCGAGGACGCGTGGTTGGTCACCCTGGATGCTCCCAGTTATGGCCCCTTTATGAAATATAGTGACCGCCGTGACCTGCGAGAGCAGTTATATAAGATGTATAATCGCCAGTGTACCGAGGGTGAATTCTGTAATCTTGGTGTGCTGCGCGACATCGCCAACACGCGGCTCGAAATCGCACGGCTGATGGGGTGCAAGACCTTTGCTGACCACAAATTGCAGCACACGATGGCTCAGACTCCTGCTAACGTATATAGTATGTTGAACCGTTTGCGTGAGGCCTACTTGCCTGTGGAGCGCAACGAGATGAAGCGTCTTACTGCTTTTGCCAGCGAGTTGGAGGGCAAGCCAGTGAACATCATGCCGTGGGACTACAGTTATTACAGCAATAAGGAGAAGGACTCGATGTTTGAGATCAACGACGAGTTGCTGCGTCCTTATTTTGAACTGAGCCAGGTCACAAAGGGCGTGTTCGGCTTTGCCAAGCGGATGTATGGCTTGCGTTTCACGCCCAACCATGATGCCCAGGTGTTCCATCCAGAGGTGGAGGTCTATGACGTGACCGACGTGGATGGTAAGGCTGTGGGAATGCTCTATCTTGACTTCTTCCCCCGTGCAACCAAGCAGAGCGGAGCCTGGATGACCAGTTTCCGTGAGCAGTACATCGATGATGACGGCAATGACGTACGTCCCCTGGTGACACTGACGATGAACTTCACACGTCCCACCGACACCAAACCGTCGTTGCTCACCGTGCGTGAGGTTGAAACCTTCATGCATGAGTTTGGCCATGGGCTGCACTGCCTGTTGTCACGTTGCAAGTACCAGTCGCTCTCTGGTACCAATGTCTATCGCGACTTTGTCGAGGTGCCATCGCAGTTCAACGAGAACTATGTCTATGAGCGCGAGTTCCTGGATAGCTTTGCTCGTCACTACCAGACGGGAGAACCTGTGCCCCAGGAGTTGATAGACCGACTGATTGCCTCTTCGCAGTATGGAGTCGCCTATGCATGTGTTCGTCAGCTGGGCTTCGGTTTCATTGACATGGCATGGCACAGCATTACCGAGCCCTATGAAGGCGACGATTTCCAGTTTGAATATAATGCCATCAAGGATGTTCAGGCCTTTGAACCTGTTGATGGATGTATCATGTCGCCGCAGTTCACCCACATCTTCTCGGGTGGCTATGCAGCAGGCTACTACGGCTACAAGTGGGCCGAGATGATTGAGTGTGACGCCTTTGATAAGTTCAAGCAGGACGGGATCTTCAATCGCGAGACCGCTCGGTCATGGGTCGAGAATGTCCTCTCGCGTGGCGGTACCGAGGCACCGATGGTGCTCTACAAGCGTTTCCGTGGCGCTGAGCCGGGCATTGATGCCATGATGCGCCGCGACGGCATCACTAAACAATAACAAATAATTGATTATCAAGAATGAAGAAGTTACTCTTTCTTTTGATGTTATGTCCGCTGATGATGATCACATCATGCAAGGACAATGCCGAGAAAGCCAACAATACCACCAAAACCACCACTAAGGAGATGTTGCTGGCGCAAGAAATCAAGGCTACTAATGATCAGTTGCCCATACAGGTGGATGAAGCCACGACGTTATTGTCGGTGTCCAAGCAAGGGGAATATGTGGTCTATGAGTATTCGGTTAATGAGGGTGATATGGATTTCAAGCAGTTCATTGATCACAGAGAAGAATTCAGGAACAACATAAAAGACCAAATTATCACCATGTGCACTCCGAACTCCGAGGTTTACGCTTTCATGTCCCTGATCAGGGACACAGGTAGGGATTTGCGTTATCAGTACACGGGGAATCTTACGGGTAAGGTCACGACCATCGAATTCACCAACGATGATCTCCATGAGATGATAAAAGATTTTGACCAAAATTGAGTATAGGCGATAATTACTGGATGATGATGAATAGGATAAATAGGACTTTCAGGCTAGCCAGTAAGGATGATGTGCCGGTAATCATGCGTCTCATCGAGGAGGCGCGCGGTATCATGCGGTCGTGCGGTAATATGAACCAGTGGATTGACGGTTACCCCAGTGAGGAGACTATCCTGAATGATATTGACAACAGCCATTGCTACGTGTGTGTGGAGCAGGGTGGGGAGGTGACCGCCTCGTTCGCCTTTATTCCAGGTCCCGAACCGACGTATAAAGAAATCTATGAGGGTGCATGGCTCGACGACAAGCCTTATTATGTGGTGCATCGACTGGCGAGTACTGCAGCGAGTCATGGCATCTTCAACGATGTGATGGATTACTGCATGGGTGTTGCAGGCAACTTGCGCATCGACACACACCGCGACAATGTCATCATGCGTCATGTCATTGAGCGTTACGGCTTCACCTACTGTGGAATCATCTACTTGATGAATGGTGACGAGCGCTTAGCCTATCAGTTAGGGGAAAGTCGATAGCTATTTTTTGTTCAGGAGTACCAGAGTTGTCTATGTCGTGACTCCTGTCACGACCATTCATGGATAAAACAATCAGGGCCGGCCCGTTAGGGTCAGCCCTGATCTGTTATTAAGGATTAATCTTATGTTCTCTGATTAGTTCTTCTTCAGCTCGTCGGCAACCTTCTGAGCAGCGTCAGCAGCCTTGTCCTTAGCAGCGTCAACGGCGTTGCCAGCGGCATCCTTAGCAGCGTCAACAGTCTCACCAGCCTTGTCCTTAGCAGCGTCAACAGCAGCACCAGCAGCATCGGTAGCGGCGTCAACAGCCTCGTTGACCTTCTCCTTAGCGGCGTTGGTTACGAACTCAGTGAAACCAGCCTTCAGGTTCTCGGGAACATCGATGTAGTTGGTCATCTTCTCAGCCAGGGTCGGGATCTTAGCCAGGATGGCGTCCTTATTATTCTCCCAAACGGTCTTGATGATGTTGATGATGTTGAAGTAACCAGCCTGGTCGCCACCATTCAGCAGCTCCTCAGCCTTAGCCTTCAGACCATCAAGCAGGGTAACAGCGCTAGCCTCGTCAGCGCAGTTCAGCAGGTCAGCGGTAACGCTCTCTACAGAGGGAGCTACCTCTTCGGTCTGCTCTTGTGCAACTTCCTCAGCGGGCTTGGTCTCGGTCTTGCAACCAACAAATGCGATAGCAGCAACAGCTGCAAACATCAATAAAAACTTCTTCATAATAAAACAACTTTTAATTTAAAAAAAATAATAAAACGAATTTCAACGCCGCAAATGTAACGGCTATTTTTGAATTACCAAATTTTTTTGTCCTAATTTTTTATTTTTTAGCACTTTTCTTGCCAGTTTGAGTCAATTTGCAGTCAAAAAACTGTAACTTTGCAGTGCAGAATTTTGCCCGGTTTTTTGTTTAGCAATTTTCGTGCCAAAATTGTTGCTTACAGCTAAATAAGTTGAAATTAAACCAAAAAACTTAATTATATGTTTGTTTACATTTTAATGGGAGGTATCTTTATTCTGAGTCTTGTGGTTCAGAACACCCTCAAGTCGAAATTTGCCAAGTATAGTAAGATTCCTCTGGGCGTGCCCATGGCAGGGCGTGACGTTGCCAGCGCCATGTTGCAGCAGAATGGTTGTAGCAATGTCCAGGTAACAAGCGTCAGCGGTCAATTGACCGACCACTTCAATCCTGCCAATAGCACGGTGAACCTGAGTGAGCCGGTCTATGCTACCAATAGTATTGCCGCAGCAGCGGTTGCCGCTCATGAGTGTGGCCATGCCATTCAGCACAAGGTGGGCTACAGCATGCTGCAGCTGCGCACCAAATTGGTTCCTATTGTGTCTTTCGCATCCAAGACTGTTCAATGGCTCTTGCTTGCGGGTATCATGATTGTTGAGGTGACACCAATTCCCCTGTATATTGCTCTTGCCATGTTTGGCATGACAGTACTTTTCAGTTTTGTGACACTTCCTGTCGAGGTGGATGCCAGCCGTCGTGCCGTCAAGTGGCTTGAGACTTCAGGCATTGCCAGTGGTCAACAACTGGGTTACGCCAAGGATGCCCTGCGTGCTGCAGCCTATACCTATGTTGTCGCTGCAATCGGTTCGTTGGCTACATTATTATATTACGCTGCCATCTTCCTTGGTGGCCGCCGAAGGTAGAATTACAATTAATAAACAGATATAAGAAAGACATATACATATTATAATGGCACAAAAACCGTCTATTCCAAAAGGCACCCGCGACTTTTCGCCTATCGAAATGGCGCGTCGCAACTATATTTTCAATACGATTAAAGACGTTTTCCTGCTCTACGGGTTCCAGCAGATTGAGACCCCAGCCATCGAGAACCTGTCCACGCTGATGGGCAAGTATGGCGAGGAAGGTGACAAACTCTTGTTCAAGATTCTCAACAGCGGTGACTATCTGAAGGATGCTCCTGATGACCTGCTGTTGGCTCATGACTCGCTGCACCTGACGACCAAGATTAGCGAGAAGGGACTGCGCTACGACTTGACGGTCCCCTTTGCCCGCTACGTCGTCCAGCACCGCAACGACCTGCAGATGCCGTTCAAGCGCTATCAGGTACAGCCCGTATGGCGTGCCGACCGTCCGCAGAAGGGCCGTTACCGCGAGTTCTACCAGTGTGACGCCGATATCGTGGGCAGCGATTCACTATTGAACGAGGTGGAACTGGTGACGATGATTGACGAGGTGTTCAGCCGCTTCAATATCAATGTCGCCATCAAATTGAACAACCGCAAGATTCTGAGCGGCATTGCCGAGATTATCGGTGCCGCCGACAAGATCATTGATATTACCGTTGCTATCGACAAGCTTGACAAAATCGGTCTTGACAATGTCAATGCCGAGTTGAGGGAGAAAGGCCTGACCGATGATGCCATCGCCACGCTGCAACCGTTGTTGTCACTCGATGGCACCAACGAGGAGCGTTTGACTGCACTGGCCGGCATGCTTGCCAGCAGTGAGGTCGGCATGAAGGGAATCGAGGAAATGCGTTATGTGCTTGACCACGTGAAGGCGCTGGGCACCCGCGCTGTTGTCGAATTGGATGTTTCTCTGGCACGCGGTCTGAACTACTATACCGGTACCATTCTCGAGGTCAAGGCGCTGGACGTCGCCATCGGCAGTATCACGGGCGGTGGTCGCTATGACAACCTGACGGGTGTCTTCGGTATGCCTGGCCTGTCGGGCGTGGGCATCAGCTTTGGCGCCGACCGTATCTATGACGTGTTGAATGCCCTTGACCTGTATCCTGCCGATACGATGGCGATGGCGCGTGTGATGTTTGTCAACTTTGGCGAACAAGAGGCCTCGGCGTCGTTGGGCCACATCATGGCATTGCGCCGTGCGGGCATCAGTGCTGAGTTGTATCCCGACAGCGCCAAGATGAAGAAGCAGATGAACTATGCCAATGACCGCCAGATCCCCTATGTTGCCATTGTCGGCGCCGATGAGGTGGCCAACGGCACCATCGCTCTCAAGAACATGGTGACTGGTGAGCAGCAGACGTTGACCATCGACCAGGTGATCAAGACCCTGGCTTGATAACATCGCGTGTCATGAACAGTATGTACCAGCAGTTGATGCAGTTGCCGCTCTTTCAGGGCGTTAGCGCCGAGAAGATTACGGCTCTGGTAGAGAAACTGCCGTTCCATTTTCTCAAGTATCGTAACGGCGAACAGGTATTTGCTGCCGGTGATCCTTGCACCCATATCAAGTTTATCGTCTCGGGACAGGTAAGGCTAGAGACCGCTTTCTCCAACCTGCGTGTCACCATGTGTCAGACGATATCCAATCCTCATGTGCTGGCGGCAGAGTATCTGTTTGGTCGTGACACGGTCTATCCCTTCACTGCCATCAGCGACGGGGCTTGCGGTATCCTGCAACTGCGCAAGAGTGACTACATCAAGATGATCAGTTCTGATAAAGTCTTCTTGTTCAACATCTTGAATTATCTGTCCTCGGGCAGCCAACGCAGCTTGGCGTCTCCTCTCTCGGTCAAGAATGGCTCTGCCGCCGAGCGATTGGCCAATCTGGTTGATGCTCTCGCCATATCGGGAGCCAAGGATATCAGTTTCCAGTATAAGCAGAAGGACCTGTGTGCCTTGTTGGGCACTCAGCGAACGACCCTGGTGGCGATGCTCGATAAGTTGAGCGAGATGGAAGTCTTGGACTATGACAGCAATAAGTTGACGATCCTCGATATGCAAGGTCTGCTCAATGCACAATAAAACCTCAATTAATAATGAAGTACACCTATTACACTCAAGGAACTTGTTCCTCACAGATTGATTTTGATATTGATGACCAGGGAATCCTGCGCGATGTGACCTTCTATGGAGGCTGCCATGGCAATCTTCAAGGTATCTCTATTCTTGTGAGGGATATGCCGGCAAGTGATGTCATCGCCAAACTGCAGGGCATCCGCTGTGGTTACAAGAATACCTCATGCCCAGACCAATTGGCCAATGCATTGCGTCAAGCGCTGGCAAAGGAATAAAACATTAATTTTGAACACATTAAATTTTTAAGTAAAAGTAAGAATATGAAAAAGATTTTATTGATGTCGGCAGTTGCCATTGCATTGTCGTTTGCGAGCTGCAACAATGGTGATTATAAATCCAAAGGCCAGGAAATGGCTAAACAGCTCGACGAGGCAGTAGAGCAGCAGGACACGACCAAAACGATTGCTACTGATAAAGCCATCCGTGAGCTCGAGGAAGAAATCATTGCTTCGGGCGATTCTGTCGCTCTTAATGACTTTCGTGATGCCATGAAGGATTCACGCGTCCGCAATGCTACTTTTGTCACCCTTTCTAAGATACGCAATGGCGTTGACAAGAAAGAGGCCATCAATGAAGTGATTCAGGATGCGATGAAGAGCGATGTCAACATCGGTGCTGTCACCTCGGCAATAGATGCTGTCTTGAAGGCTGAGGAACAGCAGAACCAGCAAAAATAATCAGTCCATGAGGTGGCACGGCCCTAGGTGTCTTCATGTTACTCCAGCCAGTATGCTTACTGTCATGGCGCTCTTGTTGTGTGTCGTGATGGTGGGGTGTGGCACGGGTATAGAGGTCACGGGGCATGTTACCGATAAAGATGTTCGCAAGGTCATCAATCAATCTCCCAATCGTGAGATGACGGTGACCTTGGATCCATATCTGGATTCGTTGCAAGCGTGGAAGGAGGGCAAGCGGTTCTGGGTTACCGATGACAGGGTGAAACAGCTGTTTGCCTACAGTCAGGAATATGACAAAGACACGTTGCCGCTTGCCGGGCATGTACTGCAGTATGTGTCCCACAAGACGGGCGGACTCTTCAATGACGATGACCGCTATGTGGAGATCTCTCTGATAGACAGTGCGACCAATCATCTCTACATCTGTCGTGCGGGTAAGGCCACCGACGCCAATCGGCGCGGCTTTACGATTCCTATGCTCATTGACCTGGATATGGTAGAGCACACCGCAAGGCAGGTCGTGGGTAAGGACTATTACATCCTCACACCCATCTGGTATGACCGGCAGAAGGAGCAGATGGTTGACGGACGTCACTACATCAAGGTCCATATCGACAGTGTCTTGCCTGGTAATGCCGTATTGCCGTTGCGCGTGTTGTTCACCACGGGCGACACTGGGGAAAAGGCGATGGTGTGGATGAGCGACAACTCGTCTACGATGCACGGTCGCGACTTTGACGCGCTCTTTGCCGCTGCCGACCCTCACGTATTGTATCCCGACATCAGTGATAAAACCTGGGACCTCATTACGCGCTCACAGCTTGAAGTGGGCATGACAAAGGAGGAATGCCGGCTTTCGGTCGGTAGCCCTAGGAGCATCAATGAGCGTCCGGACCAGTCGGCCCTGAGGGAGTATTGGTACTATGACGGGGGCTCCTATCTGTATTTTGTTGATGGGCTGTTGAGCCAATTCAGACGATAAATGATGAAACCGACGACGCTTGAAATAGAATTTCTGGGAACAGGGACATCGACAGGTGTGCCCATGTTGCGTTGCCATTGCCCTGTCTGTATGAGCAATGATCCACGCGACAAGCGTTTGCGCGCATCTGCTATTGTTAGGTATCAAGGTGCACGGCTACTGATCGACTGTGGACCGGACTTCCGCACCCAGATGCTGCGAGCCAGCGACGACAACATAGATGCTGTGTTGTTGACCCATATCCACTTTGACCATGTGGCAGGGCTGGACGACCTGCGGGCTTACTGTTTTGAGCGCCCGATGCCGATTTATGCCCGTGCCGACGTCATGCGTGACCTGCACCAGCGCATCCCGTATTGCTTTGCCGAGAATCCCTATCCCGGAGTGGCGCAGTTTGAGGAACACGTCATCGGTGATGACCCTTTCCTCGTCGAGGGTGTGCGTGTGGAACCGATACCAGTGATGCATTACAGATTACCGATTGTGGGATTCCGCATCGGGCCGCTTGCCTATATCACCGACGCCAAGACCATCGCCGATGAGGTGGTGGAGAGTCTTAAGGGTACTCCCTTGTTGGTTATCAATTCGTTGCGGGTGAAGCCTGAGCATCTTTCCCATATGTGTCTTGACGAGACGCTTTCTATCGTAGAACGCATCCAGCCTGGTCGTACCTTGTTGATCCACATGAGTGACCGCATGGGCTTCCACGCCGATTCTCCCAAGTTGTTGCCTCCTAATGTCGAATTGGCTTATGATGGCCAGATAGTGAAAGTATAGTAGCAGTGGACGAAATCAAGATATCACAGGTCAAGCCTGGCGAACAGACGTCGGGATTGCAGTTCTTTGAAAGTCGTGTCCAAGCAGGCTTTCCTAGTCCGGCACAGGGAGAATATGCCGATAGTATTGACCTGAATCGTGCCCTCATTACCAATCCGGCTGCGACCTTCTGTGCCAGAGTCATCGGCAATTCGATGGTCGATGCGGGCATCAATGAGGGCGATCTGCTCATCATCGACCGTTCTCTCATGCCGCATGACGGCAATATCGCTGTCTGCTTTATCGATGGAGATTTCACGGTCAAGCGCCTGAGTGTGAGAGAAGACGGCGTGTATCTAACACCGGCAAACGCCGATTTCCCCGAGCTGCGGGTTGAAGAAAACAGTAACTTCCAGGTGTGGGGTATCGTGTCCCACATTATCAAGAAGGTTTAATCTGATCAGCAATATCAATTGGAGGAACCGAAGAGGCATATCGAGCGATATGGGACGACATTTTTCGTCCTGTGTGTTGCCGTGGCGACATGGCAGTGCCTGGCACTGGTTGCCGACCTGCGAGTCATGGGACGTGGCCCACAAGAGTGGCTGATGGCTCCGCTCGCGATTGGTAACCTGGTCATGCAGTTCTCGCCGTTACAGTCTTTCCTCTCCTTGTTGGATGGATCGCTCCACGGCTTGGGGATGCACAAGGTCATGATGATGTCTCTTGCCAACGCATTGTTGCTATTGTCACCTTACTGGCTGCTGAAACGGCGCTGGCGTTGGCTGGTCTGGATTCCTATGACCTTGCTCACCGTGTGGGCTGTCGGGCAGTTGTGCTACTGTCGTGCCTATGATGACCTGATGCCGTGGCAGAGCCTGACATTGACCGACAATGTCAACACGACATTGATGAACAGCACTTTATCGTTAATGCGATGGCATGACCTGCTCATCGTGGTTCCTTTCTTGCTGTTGGTCGTGGCATGTCTGCTGGGCCGGCGGGTCAAGGGGGATCGTGGGTGCCATGTCAAACCGTTCCTGATCACTTTGCTGGCATGTGTGGGCGCTGCCCTTGTCGGCTATGGAACGATAGGTGAGAATTACGAGAAACGTTACTTGCACAACTTCAGCAACAAGGGCTATTTCATCCAAAACGGTCTGATACCCTACGGCATCTATTCCCTGTATCAGACGTTCGTGATGAACCATTCACTGACCGATGAGGAGCGAGCCATGGTGCAGCGTTTTCTTCAGGATGAGTGCCCTCATTACAGCGATAATGCTTACTGTGCCGTTCCGCAGCGCAATCTTGTGCTGATTATTGTCGAGTCGCTGCACACGTGGCCTATCGGCATGGAGGTCGATGGACGCGAGGTGACACCTGTACTCAATGGGCTCGTGAAGTCCGACGGCACCATCTATGCGCCTCATGTCTTGTTCCAGACCAGTCATGGCCACTCCAGCGATGCACACTTCATCTACAACACTGGATTGGCTCCCTTGCGCGACGGAGCAGTGGCAGTCAATTATGGAGACGGACCTTATCCGTCGCTTGCCGAGGCCCTTGAGGGCTATGACTGCCGTGAAGTCATTTGCACTCCTGGCATGAACTGGAATCAGACGATGACATCAAGGACCTATGGCTTTGAGTTGCTCTACACGCGCGATGATCTGAATGCCGCCGGTGCTCTGGCGCGTCACAATAACATTGACGATGCTGCGCTCACCGATTTTGCCACAACACTGCTGCCACAATTGCGTCAACCGTTCTTCCTGGAGATGGTGACCATGACGATGCATGTGCCCTTCACCAACGGCAAGTCACGTCCGTCGTGGATTACCGCCAGCGATACGCTTAACGTTGAGGCTCGTGATTATCTCAACTGTGTCAATATCACCGACAGTTGCATCGGTGCCTTTATCAAGGGATTGCAACGGCTCGACCTGCTCGACAATACCGTGGTGGCAATCGTCAGCGACCACACCCAGATATACCTCAACCGTGTCCAGGGAAAGACCGACTATGAGTGGACCGAGGATGACTGGGGCATCCCCTTGATCATTGCGGGCTGTGACACGACGTTGCGTTACGAGCCTGT
>Ga0247609_10006671_pt1 | contig 11090 bp, 5 predicted proteins | sample 172DNAGHGlowgp2_FD_193487 | JGI IMG/M metagenome (GOLD analysis project Ga0247609, IMG submission 193487) | Sheep rumen microbial communities from Palmerston North, Manawatu-Wanganui, New Zealand - 1728 DNA GHGlow gp2 | ecosystem: Host-associated > Mammals > Digestive system > Stomach > Rumen ... | reverse complement strand
TTAATGAAAAAGATTTAAGTGGTGAAAAATTAAATAAATTAATTAAAAATATAGAAAAGTTAGGTAAATTGCTGAGCAATGTAATGACGGGCGAAAAAGAAACAGAAAAGAAAGAAATTAAGCCCCCCCAAGGCACCCAGTTAATCAATTTACGCGATGTAAAGTCAACCTGGAATAAACAGGGATTGTTTAGCGGTTATTTTACAGTGACAGCGACCGCAGATCAAGAACCTGACCTTTCAAGTGAAGAAAAAGTTACTGCGTTTTTAAACGAACTGGCAGCAAAAGATAATAAGCTTTCAGGATATATTAATTTGATAACAGAAGTGACACTAAAGGTAAACGGCCAAGACTATATCTACAGATTTAAAGACGGAAAGCTAGACATAAACGTAACTACTTCTAAAATAATTATTGCTGACCCAGTAGCTGAAAACAAATATGATGTAGTTTTATGTAGTTGTAATCTGAATAAAGATAATCCAGATGACCTCAAAAAAATATGTGCAATTATTCAAAAAGAAGCGAATATTTTTAAAGACAAAATAAGAAACATATGTACACTAACGGGTACTAAAGAAAAATGTAATGAATTCCTCGAAAAATACAAAAAACAAGGTATAAAAGGCTCTGCAGTTGAAATTATTAATAAAGTTAAAAGTTACAAGCCTTATACTATTAAAGCATCAGTGGAAGAATGCGTTTGTGAAATGGGAAAAGCCATAATTTTTCCTGGCCCTGGTGGAAGAGTTAAAAAAACCGAAGTTTACTTAAAGAAAACCATGAAAAGCGGTGATGTAATAAAAACAAAAGACGGAACTGAGGTAATATTAATAATTGTGCATCCTAAAATGAGATTAGAGTGGGTCGGAGATAAATGCAATATAATTTATTATGTTACTCCTAATGAATTGTCAGACGGCGATTATAAAAAACATGCAAAAGATCCTCTTGGAGAGGCGCATGAGTATGATAGTACCATAAAAAATAAACCAATAGTCTGTAAAAACAAAGGTGTAAATGGTGGCGATTTCATAATAAGATATGCAGATAAAGTGCCGGAAGATGATTCAGAGAAAATCAAAGGAAAAATAAAGGAAAAAATAGAAGAAAATAACGATAACCTAAAAAGTATTGGTATTGATCTAATAGAAGAAGCAAAAGAGAGAAAGCGCCAAGACGAACAAAAACGCAAAGAAGAAGAGAAAAAGCGCCAAGAGAACGAGAGAAAACGCAAAGAAGAAGAGAGAAAGCGCCAAGAGGAAATTAAAGTACAAAATGAAAAAGCAGGAAAATTGTTCAATGATGATAAAAAACTAAAAAGTAATATAAAAAAGCTAGTAAATGATAATGAGAGGAAAATAACAAAAACACTTTATGAAGGAGAACTTAATAAAGATGCATTGACAAAAATAGAAGAAGAGTGCAAAAACAAGAAAAACATCATAGTAGCTGCACAAGTGGATGGTGGAGGAATAATAGGAGTGCTTGCTAAGGAATATGGTAAGGAGACTAACGAATCATTCCTTTTCTCTATGGCAGGTACCGAAGAAAATGAAAAAGTATATAAATTAAAAGAAAATGAAAAATGTATATTTCAAGTATCAAGATTTATTAGGCCTGGGTTAGGCTTTAGACATGATATCTATGATGTACTTATTAATTTATCAGACGATGGCTTTTTGTATGTTAATAATAAACCCTATTTCACAAAAGGTTTTGACGAGTTGGAAAGAGATGGTGCAAAATTTTTAGGAAAGAAGACTATTGAGGGGTGCTATGGAGGCCACAAAATCAACGGTATAAAAGTATATTTGCTAGAGAACAAAGAAGAAGAACAGCAAAGATTAAAAGAAGAACAGCAAAGATTAAAACTAAAAAAGCTTTCAGAAGAACAAACTAAATTGTACGGAAATGAAACAGAACTAAAGACAAATATAGAGAATCTAGTAAATAATGATGAAGTTACCGGCAAAATGACAATAAAAATAAAAGACTTACTTTATGAAGGCAAAGTCAATGATAAAACTTTTAATGATATAAAAAACAAATTCCAAGATAAAGAAAATGTCTTAGTAGTTGCAAAAGTAAAAAATGGCGGAATAGTTGGAGGATATGCTAAAGATTTTAAAAGCGAATATAGATCTGAACCATTTATTTTCTCTATGTCAAGTAACAATGGAGCTGGCAAAGTGTACAAAAACGAAAATGGGCAAACATTTACTGGAAAATTTTGGGATGAAAGTAAAAGTAAGATAATGAGAGTGGGTGATATTGAATTCCAGGGAGGAAAAGCTTCAGTTGATATGAGAAACTTCGAAGGAATTATAGATGATTGGGAAGCCTTTTTTGGAACGTCAGATCTTTTTAAATTTAATAGCGTTTTAGCAGAAATCGAAGGCATAAAAATATACCAGCTAGAAGTGAAGCAAGATGATAACACTGCCAATACAGTAAAGCCGCCACAAACACAGCAAGTTATCCAAAACAATAATGTACAGAATCAAGCCGTAAATGACGTGAAACAGCAACCTGTGCAGCCAACTAATCAACCCGTGACGCAGGATGATATTTGGAACTGTGCAGGTGATTGGAGCAATAAAAATATTGGGTTTAAATTAGGAGTTAACACCTACAAAATAGGAAAAATATGGACTGATAAAAATAATGGTTTTAACTGGTGCGTTGAAATTGTTAAAGTTTCAGTGAATGATCCGCTTCAAATAATCAACATGCAAGATATGAATAGGGTATTAAAAGATTTAGGAATCAACACAAGCCAAAGTGACGTAAATATTACTTTATTCGGTGAAAGTGGTTTAACAATCAGTGACAACACTCCTTTCCAGTCTATAGAGTACCTGCAGCTACAAGCGCAGCCACAGCAACAAGTGCAGCCACAGCAACAAGCGCAGCCAACCCAGAATGTGCAGCAATATAACCAACTCCAAGGTGCGCAATCGCAGAACCAAGCGAATGACTGGATTAAATTCGCTGATTATAGCCAAAATAACCTTACTTTACGTGCTCAAGACGGTGGTAACATTTACAGAATAGTAAATTTATGTCAAAAGAATAACTACGCAGATATAAGAGTTGAAATAGTCAAAGTTTCCGGCAACAATAGTCAAGAAGTCATCTCTAAGGATTGGCTTGTTTATGTGTTAAAATATCACGGAATTATTGGACAAAATGATAACATCAATAGAAACTATACTATATTTGGAAATAGTGGCCTAACCGTGGCGCCAAGTACTAATGTAGTAACGCCACAGCAACAAGTACAGGCAGCTAATCAAAATACAAACAACGTGCAACAGCCACAAACACAGCAAGCTAACAAAACTCAAACTGTGCAGCAAAAAAAGGAAAAAAGCGCAGGCGCTAAAAAGGTTGAAAATTACTTAAAAGGTATAAATTTTGCGAAAAAAATAACAAAAAATGATCAAATAGAATTGAATTTGTGTTTTGATAATCTAAACGCTTTAGATAATTTTAATAAAGAGACAAATGAAGTTAAAGAGGCCTTGGTTGCAAAAGTTTTAGGGTTAGAAACTTTTAAAGAATTAGGGGATTTTAAAGTAAACTGGTTTGGCTATAAGTCGGATATGACTTGCTATCATAAAAATCATGGTTATTTAGAATATAAAACAGGAAGAATAGAAAAAGTATTGGAAGAACTTGATTCTGAATATATAGGTGATATAGATACAGTTATTAATAAGGGAAACGTGCAGCTAGAAAAATTAAAAGAAGAAAAGAATAAATATATTTCTAAAGCTAAATCCGAAGCTGAAAGCTGTGAAAAAATTGAAAAAAATATAGGAGAAATGAAAGATGAAAATGGTATACGTATAAAAACTAAAAATAAAAATCTTAGTGATGGAGAAAAAATAGAGCTATCGGCTATAGCGTTATTTAAATTTGGATATAAAGGTCACCTACTGGATAAAAAGCAAGATATTTTTATTAATGGCCAATATTGCTATGACACTGCATCCGAGGAGAAAGCTCTAAGTAAAAAGATTGATGAACTTTTTTTCAATACTGAAAAACTTAATGAAATAGATAAAAAAATTAATGAGCTTGAAGAAGTACTTGTAAATTTGAAAAAAGTAAAACAAACCGGAAAAAAATTAGTTAATTAGGCTTAACAAAAGAAAGGGAGGTAAAGCAAAATGTCCAGAGAAAATGTAATTAAATTTTACGAAGAGGTAAAAAACAGCGAAAATTTAAAGAAAGAGTTTGAGGGCTTGAGAAATCAAGTAGAAAGCGGAGAAGAAAAAAGAGAAGAAAGTTTAGCAAAAAAGATAGTATCGCTTGCCAAAGAAAACGGCTTTGATTTCACTGAAAAAGAGCTTCTCAGCTACATGGAAGAAGTAAAAGGCACTTTGAGTGAAGAAGAACTTTTAAGTGTAAGTGGTGGAGTGTCACCAAAAGCTTTAGGGGTTGGCATGTTAGGAGCGTTAATGCTAACTTTTGCAGGTGGTGCAGTGGTTTCTAGCTCAGCTGCTAACGCAGGGGCGCCTGTTACCACTAGGAGTAGTCGCTTACCGAATTTTACTAAAATATCAATTCCGGTAATTGACAATGACTTGAATACCGCTGAAATTAGAGGGAAAGTTGATGTTGGAGACAATGAAGCTTTGGTTAAAATTGAATCAAAAATGATAAAACGGCTTAATAATTGGCAATCAAAAATAGATATAGCAGAATTGATTTCATCAATTGAAGATCAAGGGCTAAATAATGGAGAGAAGATAAAAAGAGTAGTGTTGGTAAATGAGGGATCTAAAGTTGACGGAGGAGAAATAGAGGTCGAGCCTTTTGGATTGCCAAATGATTATGAGGTTAAAAATATTTCTGGAGGAGTTGTTGTATCTTTAAAAGACTGATTTGTGCGCTAAAGTACAAATACAGCAGTATCGTTTTTATAGTAAAACAATAAGGTAAGATTAACTTAAGGAGGTAAAGCAAAATGTCCAGAGAAAATGTAATTAAATTTTACGAAGAGGTAAAAAACAGCGAAAATCTAAAGAGAGAATTTGTAAACTTGAGGAATCAAGTAGAGAGTGGAAAGGAGACAAGAGAAGATATTTTAGCTGAAAAGATAGTATCACTTGCCAAAGAAAATGGTTATGACTTTACCGAAAAAGAGCTTTTCAGCTATATGGGCGAAAGGACGGAATCTTTAAGTGATGAAGACCTTCTAAATGTAAGTGGTGGACTGTCGCTAAAAGCTGCGGGAGTAGGATTTTTGGGAGCATTGATGTTAACCCTTGCGGGTGGCGCTATGGTTTCTAGTTCAGCTTATACGGTAGAGGATTATTCAGAAAAAATAGCAAATGTATCGGTAGAAAATCCTTGGGAAGCGTCTCCGTATTGGAAGGTGAACGTTACGACTAAAGATTGTGAAGAAATTGATGTTGAAAATGAGCAAGATCGTTCAAATCTTAATGAAGCGATAAAGGAAAGACTAGAAAAAGAAGGCAGAAATAAGAGCTGGTTTTATGGGGATTTCAGCCAAGATAAGTTAAAAAATCTAAAAATAGATGGTGAAAGTTACGAGGATTACGTCAATGGGAAAATAAAAGAAAACAAGGAAAAAATAGGAAAAATAGGAAAAATCTCAATTAAAAAAACTGAAATTGCTGAAGATAAATTGACTATTTATTTATCAAGTGACAGGCAAGGCTTTACGAATGGAGATATTGTAGCTATAGCTACTGTGCAAGGGAAGATTAAAGATGGAGATCTTTCAAAGGTTAAAAAGGTCCAAATAAAACATAAAGGAGGGTACTCCTCAGGTAGTCTTAACCATGGAGAAGTAAAATCGAAAATTGAATTTTTTAGAAACGCCAACAAAGGTGTAGGCAATACCAACGTCGGCAGTAGTACCGATAAAAAAAATAACCAAGAAAATAAGAATATCGAATACAAATCTCAAACCTGGCAACAAAATAATACTTGGAACTTTGTACGCAATTATAGCAGTAGCGATTTAGAATTTAAAATAGGAGTTAACACCTACAAAATAGGAAAAATATGGACTGATAAAAATAATGGTTTTAACTGGCGCGTTGAAATTGTTAAAGTTTCAGTGAATGATCCGCTTCAAATAATCAGCATGCAAGATATGAATACGGTATTAAAAATGTTAGGACTCAACACAAGCCAAAATAACGTGAATATTACTTTATTTGGTACAAGTGGTTTAACAATCAGTGACAACGCTGCTCCCCAGTCTATAACGTACCAAGCGAATGACTGGCTTCCAGTTGCTGATTATAGCCAAAATAACCTTACTTTATATGCTCAAAACGGAGGCAACCTTTACCGTATAGTAAATTTATGGCAAAGGAATAAATTTGCAGACTTAGGAGTTGGAATAGTCAAAGTTTCCGGAAACAATAGTCAAGAAGTCATCTCTAAGGATTGGCTTGTTTATATGTTAAAATATTACAAAATTATCGGACAAAATGATAATATCAATAGAAACTATACTATATTTGGAGATAGTGGCCTAACCCTGGCGCCAAGTAGCAATGCAGTAACGTTACAACAGGAAACTAACAAAACTCAAACTGAGCAGCAAAAAAAGGAAAAAAGCACCAAAGCTAAGAAAGCTGAAGAATTTATAAATAATATTACAGACGTTGATATTAGCAGTGCGCTTGGATATGGTTTAGATGTTACTGTTTCAAAAAATGCAAAAGATATTGATACAGTAGAGATTTTAGCTGCGATAACGAAAACTTTAGGATATACTAGAATTGATAATAAAGATGTAGATGGCGACGAAACAGTTATTGGTTTTTATAATGGATCGGAATATAAAGAGTGCTATGATGTAATAAGAATAAGAATACCTGGAAAGATTTTAAATGAAATAAGAGTGAAAGCATTAAAAAAAGGTGATGTCGTAAAAAAAGTCAATGAACTATTGCAAGAAATCGATATAGATGCAAATAGTATTGTAAAAAATAAAATGAATGACACTATTAAGAAAAATAATGAAGAGATTAACAAATTAGAGAAAAAAATGAACGAAATTTCAAACATAAAAAATGTTGAATTCGAAGGAACAAAAATAAAAATAACAATAGATGAAAAAGTGAGAAGTTATGGTGCAGGTAAATTAGTAGCATTAGCCTTAGAAAAAGCTGATGAATCTTATTCAAAAGATGATCATGTAAGCTATGAATTGTATAATGAAAGTGGAAAAGTTATTACTAAAGAAACAAATTTAGATAAATCTGATATAAAACTTATAGAAGAATGTAAAAAAAACAGAAAAGAAACACAGAAAAAAATAAGCGGGTTGAAAGACCAAAATAAAGACCTAGAAAAACGAATAAAAAAAGTTTTGGAAGATTGAAATTTATGTTAGTGATTAGTTTGAAATTAATATGAAGGGTAAGATAAAATCAATAAAAAGGGAGGTAAAGCAAAATGTCCAGAGAAAATGTAATTAAATTTTACGAAGAGGTAAAAAACAGCGAAAATTTAAAGAGAGAGTTTGAAGGTTTGAGAAATCAAGTAGAAAGCGGAGAAGAAAAAAGAGAAGATATTTTAGCTAAAAAGATAGTATCGATTGCAAAGGGAAACGGTTTTGACTTCACGGAAAAAGAGCTTCTTAATTATATGGGTGAAAGGACAGAAGCTTTAAGCGAAGAAGATCTTTTAAATGTGAGTGGCGGATTGTCGCCAAAAGCTGTGGGAGTTGGCATGTTAGGAGCGTTGATGTTAAGCTTTGCAAGCGGAGCGGCACTGACTACTTCTGCTGCTCCAAGCCAAGGTGGAACTGCAAATTCTATTTCTGCAAGTGTAGGCAGCAAAGAAGAAAGTGAAGAATTTTATGTGCCAGATTTTGAAGTCGCTGATAAAAAAACGATAAAAGTCTATGAAAAAGATCGTTACGAGCTAACGATAAAGCTTGGCGAAAATGTGAATTTACCAGTTAGTGAAGTAAACAATAGATATAATTTAAAATTAAATGACTTTAAAATGGAGGAAATATTAGAAAGAGCCTTAGGAGAAGAATCTAATAAATTTTGTAAGTTAATAGTGAGAGATTCAGAAGGAAGGAAAGTAAATACGGTTTTAGATAAATGGGGACGTAAGTATTATGAAGAAAATGGAGATGGAGATATAGTAAAAAAAGATAAATCTTATGTGTCAGAGTTTGAAGTTACAGAAAAGACTAAAAACGACGATGGTCTTTACGATGTAAAAATAAAGTTTAAAAAGTCAAATGGCCAAATAAGACTTGATGGAGATAAACCTTACTGGAATTTGATGAATAGTAAAATAAGAGAAGTATTAAAAAATATTTTAGGAAAAGAATATAATAACCTTCATGAGTTGTCGGTAATAGATACAACAGGAAAAGAAGTAGAACTAAGAGCGTATAATAATTTGATAGGGGTAATTGGAGATTACAGCGTAAAAGGGAATGTTTTATTTAAAACAGATGCTTCAGAAAAAGAAAAAAGAGCTGAAGAGTCATCGAAAAAAATAAGCGTAAAAGGTGTAGGTGACTTTAATTTAGCGGACATAAAGTATGACATTGGTATCAATAGGAACTATAAAGGCTTAAGAATAACGATAAAACTTGATGATACCAGAGAATCAATAGCTCTAACTCATAGAAATATTGAAAATATAGCAAAAGAAGCGATTAATAAAGCGTCATTATTAGAACACTTAGAAAAAAACCTAAAAGATGAAATACAGTGTGCAAAGGAAAACAATGAATATGAATTTTATGGTTTATCAATACTAAACTCAAAGGGTGAAACTGTAAAAATAAGTTTAAAAGGAGCAACGGCAGAAAGAGACTATAAAGTTTACAACAACTGCATATATACTGAGTATGGAGCTGATCGAGAAGCATGGGAAGATAGCCAAGGCATCAAAGAAAGTTCAAAAATGGAAGGTATAAATATTAACCCTGATAATGAAAAAGTAACAGTAATGGGAATAGAAGGAGAAATTCTAATAAAAGACCAAGGTGCTAGTTTACCAGTACTGTCTATTAACTATCATAAATTTAATCGAAATAAAAAGCTTACTATGAATAATTATATAAGAATCAAAAAAAGACTCTTAGCAATGCTTGGAAGTAACGTAGAAGAAAAACTAGAATACATGAAAAAGCATAATGACGGAAAAGAAATGAAGATAAATCTACCTGAAAGCTATGTTACAGATGAAGTAAAAGAACATGTAGTTTGTATAGGAAGAGAACAAGATGTTACTCAGAGTAAAAATAAAGTAACAGACAAAAAAGAAGCATCAAAAGATAACGAAGCTAGAAACCTAAATGTAACACAAAATACGGAACAAAAAGCTGAAAGTGTAGTTAAGGCTGCAAAGCCAAAGACAGTTAGGAATTTCATTGATATAAAATCGATAAGAACAGACAACTGGTATGAATTTTGGAACAAAAATTATGATTTAAGTATAACTATAAATGGTAACCGTGAAGAAATAGATTTAACCGATGAGTTTATAAATGAAATCGCAAGTATGTATTCAATAGATGCTAAAAAAATAAGCAAAATTAAGGTGAAAAATGCAAAAGGAAATATAGTAAAGTTAAATAACAGTAATTTAAAAAATTTCAAAACTGCACTTAGAGACAACAGAACCACTTTAGACATTTCTGTTAGATGACTTCAATATTAAAGGGATGGGAAGTATAAAGATGGAAAGCGAAGAGAAGATTAGTTATGTAGATTTTGATGATCGATATTTAGATGGTATACTGGATGTGGCGATAGATCGTTTTGGCGAAAATTATATTAGCAAGAAGCAAATTTTAGATTTAGTAAAGAGAGATAACTCTATGTGTTCTGTGGCAGTGAATGAAAGAAATAACGATGTTTTAGGATACTGCTTATTTTTTGAAGAAAACATGGACAAAGCATCAAATGATTTTAAAATTTCAAAAGAAGAAATGATATCAGTAACAGGTTCAGATAGTTCGATATGTCATGCAAAATCTATGGCACTGAGAAGAGGTTCAGAAAAAAAGGGTTTAGGGTATAATTTATTTAATCGCACATTAGACAAGGCGAAAAATATAGGATACAAAGTAGCATGGTGTCCTGCGTGGAAAAGAGGAGACTATATTCCGGCAGAAAAAGTACTGTTACGTTCAGGATTTAGTTTTTTTAAAACAGTACATAGAATATGGGAAAACGACAAATTATATAAATGTATTGACTGCAAAGGCCCATGCAAATGTGATGCAGCAGTGTATTACAAAATTTTAAATTGATTTCAATTTTAATTGAAATAGATATTAAAAATTAGGAGGTATAGAAGCATGGATGAGAAAAAATTAGAGGGCAACAAGGTGCAAGAAAACGAAAATGGCCAAGGAGTTTTAGAGCTTATTGAAGACAGTTTAGGGGATGTTTCTGGTGGTGTACGTTATGAGTCCCAAAATTTAGACAACTATGATCATTGGCAAAATAAAATACCGCAAATTGGTCCACCTAAAGGATATGACTCTAGAAAATGGGGAACTTGGAAAGGAATAGGAAAGCATTAATCAGAAACAAATGGTTTTAAAATGTAGCAAAATTAATAATGTATACAAAAAAACATCCGGCTTATCTTCCGGATGTTTTTTTGTATATAGAAAACCCCGCGATAGACGCGTGGTTCAAAAAAGCTTAAGCGATGAGGAAGAAAAGAACTCCCTTTGCGATATAATAAAATTTACAGTTAGCCAACTGAAAAAACAAAGCAAAGGGAGGACAAATAAATTGAGTATAAATGATATAAACAGTTTATCACATACAAAATGGAACAGCAAGTACCATATCGTATTTGCACCGAAATACAGAAGGGAAGTATTTTATGCAGATAAGAGATTGGAAATAGGAGCAATACTAAGAGAATTATGTAAGTGGAAAGGAGTAAATATAATAGAGGCCGAAGTATGCCCCGACCATGTACATATGCTTTTAGAGATACCACCAAAGATGAGTATATCAAGTTTCATGGGATTTCTAAAAGGAAAAAGTAGTTTGATGATATATGAAAAGTGGGAAAATCTTAAATTCAAATATAGAAAG
>Ga0247609_10006670_pt1 | contig 11092 bp, 8 predicted proteins | sample 172DNAGHGlowgp2_FD_193487 | JGI IMG/M metagenome (GOLD analysis project Ga0247609, IMG submission 193487) | Sheep rumen microbial communities from Palmerston North, Manawatu-Wanganui, New Zealand - 1728 DNA GHGlow gp2 | ecosystem: Host-associated > Mammals > Digestive system > Stomach > Rumen ... | reverse complement strand
TCTGGATAGTCTTTGAGCAACAGCATGGCGTCAATGAGTTCGCCAATGCCCTTTTCCCTGATGATTCTCCCCGTATATACCAGCGTCATCCCGCTGGCATCATTGCATTCTGCTGCTTTTTGAAACAGTTGCAGGTCAATGCCGTTGTGCACCGTGTGGCATTTGCGGTCGTTGGGGCAGATGGTGCGTACTCGGCTGGAAATATAGTCGGACACGGTGATGATGCCCGTAGCCGCCTCGTAGAGGGCGTTGGCCTGTGGGGTAGTGCTGTTGAGGTGGTCGTTGTGCAGGTGATAAACTAATCTGGCACTGGTCTTTTTCCTCACGCTCAGCGCAAAGCCAGGGCGGTTCTCCAGGATAATGAGGTCATAGTGCTGCCGGCCGATGTGCTTCATGGCCTGCTCAAGGAAGTATTCTATGGTATAGTGGTAGTATTCCTGCCCATGGGTCAGTTGGTGTGTTTTCTTCTTTATCTTTGCCCAAAGCGTCTCTGTCTTTATATAATAATAATGGTTGACGGCCGACTGGCGTGCGGGATGCTTTTCCACATCGGGATGCCACACGCTGTAGACGGTGATGTCGTACAGCCGATGCTGCTCATTGTAGGCCAGATAGTAGTCTACAAGGTTCTCTACCGCTCCGCCCTGAACGGCAGGTACTGGCAGAATGCCCGATGTCAGTATCGCAATCTTTTTCAATGCTTAGTGCTTTATGATTTTATATTCACTAACGAAGCGTCCCTTACCAATCGTAGATCTCCTTGCCATTTTCAAAGTGGAAGAAGTCCACGATTTTCGAGAAACTGTTGTCTTCAAACTGCTGGTCTTTCTCTTCCAGGAAGCAGAGCGGCACCTCGCCAATGAACGATGCCCAGCGTGAAAAACTGCTCACGGGCCCCACGATGCGGTCGCACAGCGAGAGCGTGTAAAGGTCGAGGATGGCCCCCGACGGCTCCTGCCCGAAGCGTTGGCAGGTGCATCCCTGAAACACCTCTTCGCAGCGGAAGTCCTCGTTACTGCTGATGAAGAAGGCCACGCGGCGGTCGCTGTATAGTTGCTGCACGCGGAGCATAAACTGGCGATAGTCTTCCAGTTCATAGTAGAAACGCCCGTCGTTCCAGGTGGCATAGTCGCCGCGGCGTATGTGTACCCCCACCACCATGTCGGCCTTTTGGCGCAGGTGGACTATCGTGCTTTCTGCCTTCTGCATAATCGCATCCTTGGGCCGGAAGATGCGCTTCAACTCGGGCATCGTCTGCTGCAGGTAGCGCGTGTCGGTGCGTGTCTGCCAGCCTTTGGTGCAACCCATGAATTTGAAGATTCCGTCCCATGTCTTGTTGTGTGTCACCTTCCATGTCAGGCCCTTGTAGTTGTTCCAGCCGTTGCCTCGTTCCAGATACCACTTGTGCCATAGTGGGAAATAGATGAAAGGGCAATGCAGCAGGTGGGGGAAGTCTTCGATGGTCCAGTCGTAGAAGATAATCACCATGCGCCTGTGCTCAGCAATGCATTGCGCCACGCTGGCCACATAGGTCCACAGGCGGTTGCAGGTTTGTCCTGGTGCATCGCAAATGATTCTCATTCCTCTCTTTGTTTCTTGCAAATTTACTCATTATAATTGTAATATGATGATGGCATCCTCTCTTTTTGATATTATTTAACGCATGGGGACGCCTCTTGAAGCCATGCATGAGTTAAAACGAAATACTGTTTCCACTGGGGAAACAATTGTAGATAAAATTTTGTGGTGTAACGAAAAATACTTATCTTTGCAGAAAAATAGTGTGATGACGATGGCGGAGACGGCGACTACACGGCTCATCTGGGTCGACTGGATGAAGGTATGGGCTGCGCTGGCAGTGGTCTGGGGACATTTCTTCTCAGAAGGCGACGTCTATGTCTTTGTGTTCAACCTGCAGGTGTTCTGCGTCATCTCGGGTTTCCTGTATAAGAAGGCGCCCTCGTGGGCTGTTTGCCTGAAGCGGTGTTTCTGGCAACTGCTGGTGCCAACGGTCATCATGAGCGTGATGATGCACTTGGAAGCCTGGGGACGTGCCTGGCTGTCTGGCGGCACCTACGACATTTCGTGGCCGTGGTTCTTCGAATGGCTGCTGCTGGGCCACCGCTGGTGCATGGGGCCGTGCTGGTATTTCTACACGCTCATCGTCATCAGAATCATCATGCAGATGCTGCCTGAGCGCCGATGGGCCTATGCCGTGATGTTTGCGGCGCTTTCGGCGGGTGCCATCTACCTTCATTGCATAGGCTTTGAGGTGAGCAATGCCAATGTCAACGTGCTGGTATGCATGCCGTTCTTCCTCATAGGCGTGTTCCTGAAACCGCTGAAAGAGGCGTTTCGCAGCCTGCATAACTATTGTGTCGAGGTATTGCTGTTGGCGGCGGGCGTGGCAGGCGTGGCACTCTGCGCCCACTATAATGGCTATGTGTGGATGTATCTGAATGGCATAGGCCGCAATTATGCGCTCTTCATCTTAGGCGGCATGGCGGGCACGCTGATGCTCTATGTTGTTTCGCTCTGGCTCAGCCGTCTGCCCTGGCGCAGCATGATGGCTATACTTGCCAACGGCACCATGCTCATCATTGGCTTGCACATCATCGTGGTGCGTCGTCTCACGGCGTTGCCCGACCGCCTGTGGATTGAGGATCTAGTGGCTTCGGTGCTCATCATGCTCCTGTTCATTCCCCTTGTCCGTCTCTGCGAGCGTTTCTTCCCTCTTTTGTTGGGACGCTATCTGCCTGGAAAAGGCCGAGGAAAAGGGCCCCGCTGATTTTGTTCTTTTCCAGCATTTTCTGTATCCAGTACATCAGAATCATCATCAGCGTCGTTACAACCAGCGATGCCAAGTCGAGCCAGCCAGGTTTGGAAATGAACCAGTTGGTGTGCCAGAGCACTCTGACCAGTATGGCATTGAGTACGAACGACATGGTGTAGAACCCCAGCGTGTAAGGCCCGTACTTGGCAACGGACTTCAGCCATGCGAACGCCCGATGACTGATGAGCATGCGTAGCAGGCAGATGATGCCCACGCCTCCTATGGTGCCTATGGCAAAGCGGAAGAGCAAGGCCAGAATGGCGTGTGCGTCGGCATTCCAGATGTGGAAGGGGCTGACATAGATAGAGTAGTTAATGTCCCAGAAGTAATAGAGCACGGCATAGATTATCAGCAGGAAGACAATGGGGAAGATATTAATCCTGTCTATGATATGCCGAAGGCCGTAGCCTACCCACAGGAATGGCATCATGTAGCAACTGCGCTCAAACGATATCATGGGCATTAGTGTCAGGATAAGGACAGACAGCACGCACACCAAAAACGTGCTGCTCGTGACGGTGGTGAGCAACTTGATGAGCGACAAGCAGACGAACATGGCGCCGAGATACCAGTAGAGCGACCAGTAGGTGGGAGCATTAGGAACGGAGCGTGTCACCACACACATCACCGCATACCAGGTCGTCATGGGCAGCAGCAGGCGGAATGCCTTTTGTAGGATATAGTCTTTCAGGGGTGTGGCTTTCATCTTGTCAAGGTTCATCACGAAACCGCTGGCAATCATGAAGATTGCCATGTTGACTGAGATAAACGAGTCTTTGCTCACGAGCAGGGCGGGGAACTTCTCACCGCATAGCACCTGGGCACAGTGGGCAAAGGTGACCAGATAGATAGCCAACACCTTGCTTACATCGAGATAGTCTAACCGTTTCTTTGCGGAGTTGCTCATGGCTCTGGTGTCTTGAAATAATTGCCTGTTACAATCTGCTCCGACAAAGTCCACAGTTCAGGGCGCAGAGAGTCGTGGTAGTCGGTGGTGAGGAGCGTGTGCCCTAGACCTTTCCATGCTGACTGACAGCCCAGCAGGTCGAGCAGCGTGGTGTAGACATCCAGTTGCTGACAGCGCCCCTGCCAGGCCTTGTTGCGGTCGATGGGGGCATTGACGATATAAAGCGGTATGTCGGTGGAGATGTCATCATCGGCCATGTCGAACAGACTGGCATGGGCATGATGGTCGGCCACGATGACTATGATGCTGTTGTCGTAGAGTCCCTGTTGCTTCAACTGCTCAAAATACCATTGAATTTGTCTGTCTGTATAGTGGCTGGTACTCAGATAGTTGCGATATTTTTCTTTGAGTGAAGGTTCGGTTATGATAAACGTCGTATCCATGGGCTCGTTGTAGGGCTGGTGCATGGTCATGGTGAGTATGACCGAGAGGAAAGGCGCTGCTGCCGCGGCATGTTCCTTCAGGGCATATTCAAATATCTGGCGGTCGGAGAGATACCAGTATTTTCCACCTTCGTAGTCGGCGCTGGAATAGAGATGGTCAAAGCCGTAGCGCTGGCACATGGCCTCCTGCTCCCACATGGACGGCAGGGTAGGGATGATCATCTGGGCCTCGCTGATGATGCCTTCCTTCTTCAATATCTTGGGCAGCCCTGGCAGTTCGGCATGCTTGGCTTTTGTCACCGTCACCTCCGACCGCAGGGGCAGCATGCCGGCCATGTAGAGAAACTGGCCGTCGCTGGATTCACCAATGGAGATGTTGGGCGTGAGGTGGGGGTTGAAGTATACATTGCTGTCTTGCTTGAGTGCGTTGAGGAACGGCGTCACCTCTTGCCCGTCGACCTTCAGGTCGGAGGTGGCTGAGAGATAGGACTCCACAATGATGAAGATGATGTTCTTGTCGGTCACCTTTGGCCGTGCTCCCGATACTCTTTCCTCATGGTTGCTGTATTCGGCCTTGATGGCAGCCCGCTGTTCTGCGGTGAGTTCGGTCTTGAGAAACGCATCGTGAAGGGCGGGGATGAGCAGTTGTCGAACGGTGCCTCTGTGGAAAGTCGACCAGTTGGGCTCGGCCGAACTGTGGAGCAGCCCGAAGTGGCGCGTGATGATGCGATGCTTGAAGTAGGATGGCGAGGCCATGCCAGGTGTGACAGCGCAGAATAGAACATGCAGACCGAGGTCTGCCACCATGAGCAGCACGGGCCAGGTGAGCAGCAGGTGACGCTTCCTGAAGCCATTCTCTTTCTTTGCACCTGCGAAGAGCCAGCCTATCATGGCCGACTGCAGGACGATGATGAGGTCGTACCATTTCATGCCCTCATAGATGTTGCTGAGCATGAAACCGTCGATGAGCACGCCAGTCTGGCTCATGGCCGACAAAGGGATGTAATGATGGAAAAAGCGGGAATAGAGAACGTTGCTGTAGGCCCATAGCATGGTCATAATGGCCGTGATGAGAAGGCTGGGGCGCAGGCGGCCCCATGTGAGCAGTAGGGCAACGGCGAGGATACAGGTCACATCGACGACGACGCCCAGCAGGTTGTCCATCCACAGCAGGGCATCGGTGTAGTTCTCCAGTCGGCAGGTCAGCAGGATGTAGTAGTGCATGATGAGCAGGTTGACGGCCGATGCTGCATAGAGGCCTGCTGTCTTCGTCCTGTTCTTGAGTGGATTGTTCATTTGCCGCAGAGTTTAGTGATAACCTTGATGCAATAGGTGAGCCAATGGCGGGCCTTGTCGTCATCGCAGATGCTGAACAGCCGGTAGACGCTCGTCTTGTCGAGTTTGGCCAGGGTGGCATAGTCGTCGTAGACGCCCTGTGGCAGATACTGGTGCAACCACCGGTTGATCTCTTCGCGGTTGCGCGCTTGCTGCTGTTCAGAGAGTCCGCCCTCCTCGCGCCGGCACACAATGTCGGGTATGAACTGAACCTGCTTGCCTTCCGCCACAATCTTCTCTGTAAAGAATATCCAGTCGCTCACCAGCCGGTAGTCTTCGCGGTAGGGAGAGCCCTGAAACAGTTCACGCTTGATGAAACTGCTCTGATGGTCGAGCGTGGCAATGAAGAAATGCATCATCGACACCCGTGGCGGCTGCACCGAGGCGTGCCCCTTGTGCTGTGCTTCGCTGTAGTGATAGTCGCGCCCCACAATCATGTCGGCATCAGAAGCATGGGCTGCCACCTTCTGCAGCACATCGCAGTCATAGAAGCAGTCGCCCGAGTTCATGAAGTTCAGATAGTCGCCCGTGGCACGTGCTATCCCTTTGTTCATGCCGTTGTATATGCCATTGTCTTTTTCCGACACCCAGTAGGCCAGATGGTCGCTGTATTGCTGGAGCACATCGGCACTTCCGTCGGTAGAGCCGCCGTCGATGACGATGAACTCGAAGTCGCGGTACGACTGCTGGATGACGCTCTCGATGGTGCGCCGCAGCCCATCGCGGTTGTTATAGTTGACGGTGATGATGGAATATTTCATGATTTTCTGAAGATGTTGATTCGTTTCACGCTGTCCTTGGCTCCTTTGGCAAAGAGCATAGTGGCCCCCAGGTCGATGCCCAGGAACACGGCCATGCCCACGGCGGCGTAGGCCACCCATGCCAGCAGGCTTTCATAGGGGTCGATATGGATAAAGGTCATGACATAGATGGAGGCTCCGATGGCCAAGGCCGAGACGGCATAGTTGCGCAGCACGTTCTTCCAATAGGCTGCTACGGGCTCCTTGAAACCGGCGCTGAACAGGTAGTAGGGCTTCCACAGCACCACGATGGCCAGCAGGCTGACAATCTTGCCCAGCAGAATGCCGATGATGCCCCACATCAGGCCGCAGACGATGGTGACCGACACGTTGATGATGAGTTCTGCCCAGGCCGACCACACGTCGGCATAAAGGCCGTGGGCATAGTTGAAACTGTCAACGCTGTTGCGCGAGTTGGTGATGTAAATATATACGATCAGCAGGATGAGGATGCGGTGGTCCATGATATACTCCGCACCAAGCCAGTGGGCTATGAACGGCTCAATGAACATATAGAGCGAGAAACTCAGCGTGGCCGCAATGGTGTGGTGGATGGTGGTCATCTCCCAAAACACCTTCAGCATGTTCGGCTTGTTGCCTTCCGCCACCAGGTTGCCCACGCTGGCCCCTACGCTGCCCGTAACGGCGGCAAAGAGCGAGATGACCTTTGAAATGATCATCATGTAGTTGCCGTAGAAAGCCACCATCTTCAGCGATACGAAGAGGAAGATGAAGAGTTCGTCGCTCTTCACCAGCACAAAGTCCTTTATCTTGTGGATAAACACCTGCTTGGTCTTGGCCATGACCTCGGGATATTTCCTGAGCAGCAGCCTGCCCTGGCGCTTGTTGACGTGCAGCCAGGGATATTCCCTGTTAATCTTCCAGTTGAGCAGGATGCAGCCGATGATGCCAAACAGAAACTCTACGCCCACCCATACATAGAGGTTGCGGTAGGTGTAGGCCAGATAGATCTGGAGGGCCGTCTTTACCAGGTTGGCCGACTGCAGGTAGATGGCAGCCAGATAGTTCTTCTGGTCGGCCGTGAGCAGGATTTGCCGGTAGTTGATGAAATAGCCGATGAGCGATGACCCGAGAAACGAATAGAAGGCAAAATAGATGATGCCCAGGTTCAGGTCGGACTCGCTGAAGATGAGCGGGAAAAACAGGCTGACCACCACGGCACCCGCAAGGATGATGGCGCCAATCCAGTTGTACAGATAGCCCAGAAGCGACAGAATCTCCTGCACCTGCTGGCGGTTGTCCTGCTGCAGGGGCTTGAACAGGAAGTATCCGATGCTGGCCGTGATGCCCAGTTCCGTGAGGTTCAGGTAGCCCAGGATGTTGCCCAGCGTGCCGGTAAGGCCGATGAACTCCGTGCCCAGGCAGTCGAGGAAAATCTTCCTTGAGAAGAACGCCAACACGAGCGTCAGGAAATAAAACAGGATGTTTACTTCCGCATTCAACATACTTTTCCTCACTCTTCCGCTCATTGTTGCATCATATTTCGCGCAAAGGTACGAATAAGCGAGCGAAAAACCAAGAGAATCTTGGATTTTCCGAGTGAGAGTACCTAAGTCTGAAAGACAAAGGTAGCAAAAATTTGTGAGATTGCAAAAAAAATCGTACTTTTGCAGATGTAATTATGCATTCTTTCAGCCGCTTCGCTTTAGAAAGCGTCGCAAGCGCCGAGCGGTGAATTATGAATTGTGAATTGTGAATTATGAATTATGAATTATGCATTGTGAATTATGAATTGTAAAATGGTATCGATACTCGTTCCCTGCTACAACGAAGAGAAGACCCTTCCGCTGTTCTACGACGAAGTCTGCAAGGTAACACAGCAGATGGCGCAGTATGACTTCGAACTCATCTTCGTCAACGACGGCAGCCGCGACCATACCGCCGAGGTGATAGAGCAGTTCAGACAAAAGGACGGCCGCGTGTCGTTTGTCAACCTGTCGAGAAACTTCGGCAAGGAGAATGCCATGCTGGCAGGCTTCGACCATGCCTGCGGCCACTGCATGATCATCATGGATGCCGACCTGCAAGACCCGCCGGCCCTCATTCCACAGATGCTGGAAGCGTGGGAGCAGGGCTATGAGGATGTCTATGCCAGGCGCTCGAGCAGGGGTAGGGAGAGTTGGCTGCGCAAAACGCTGTCGCTGCTGTTCTATAAGATACTCGACCATTCCACGCGCTTTGAGATACTGCAGAACGTGGGCGACTTCCGCCTGCTCGACCGCAAGTGCATCGACGCCCTGAGGAGCATGCGCGAGACCGACCGCTATACCAAGGGCATGTTCTGCTGGATAGGCTTCAGGAAGAAGGAGATCGTGTTCGACCGAGGCAACCGCGTGGCAGGCCAAAGTAACTGGAACTATTTCTCGCTGTTCAACCTCGCCATCGAGGGCATCACCTCGTTCACCACGGCACCCCTCCGCCTGGCCAGCATCATGGGCACCCTCATCGCCCTCGTGGCCTTCGCCCTGCTGCTGTTCTATCTCACCAAGACCCTCATCTTCGGCGATCCTGTACAGGGCTTCCCCACGCTCATCACCATCATCCTCTTCCTTGGCGGCGTGCAACTGCTGTGCATGGGCATCCTGGGCGAGTATATCGCACGCATATTCAATGAAACCAAACGCCGACCTCCTTATCTTGTCAGCGACTATAAACGTGGTAATGACCTGTAAAAGAGATTATTGTACAAATGTCTGAAAGTGTTTGTTCTATAATGAAATGTGGCCCATACAAAACGATTGACCGCTATCAGAAATGCCTGCTGGCCCTAGTCTTACTGGCCGTGGGCATCGCCTTCTATCTGATGTGTGCCAGCAATCCCCTGCGGTGGGACGACCTCATGTACCAGTATGTGTGGTTCGACCATAAGGTGCCCGGACTGTTGCATCCCGTCGACCTCAGTAACCGTGTGGACAACCTTTCCGAAGCCTTCGTCTCGCAAGTCAACCACTACAAGGTGATGAACGGACGCTTCATCGTGCATTTCATCACCCAGTGCTTCTGCGGATTCATAGGCAAGGGCCCGTTCAACGTGGTCAACACCCTGGTCTATCTCTTCCTCATGGTGGCCGCCCTGCGCCTCACGCGGGCCCACAGCCTAATCAAGGCCATCGGCGTCATTGCCGCCCTGTGGCTGCTGCTGCCCGTGCAATGGATTCTCTCGTTCGATGTGGTCTTCCCCATCAACTATCTGTGGACGGCCGCCGCCATCGTCACCTTCGTGCTGCTGTTCAGGCATGTGAAGGCCAAGGCTATGGATGCCCCGTGGAAAAACGCGCTGCTCATGCTTCTTGCAGTCGTTTGCGGCAGCATGCACGAGGGCTTCAGCCTCCCGCTCTCAGGAGCCCTTTTCTGCTATGTCCTGCTCCGTTTCAGGCACATCAACGCCTCGCAATGGTGTCTGGTGCTTGGCATGTGGATGGGCACCCTCATCGTCATCGGCTCGCCCGGCATCTGGAACCGTGCCGCAGGAGCCTCGGCCGAGACGCTGGGCGAGGTGCTGAGCCGCAAGGCCGACATCCTGCGCTATTCCAAGCGGCTATACCTGCTGGTGGCGCTACTGGTGGCAGGGTGGTTCCTCGACCGGCAGAAGACCAAGGCCTTCCTGCACGACAGCCTGCTCGAACTCACCTTCGTGCTCATGGGCTTCCTGTTCCTCTTCATGCTGCCCTACTATAGCCAGCGCATGAGTTTCCCCATGGACCTGTTTGTGGTGCTCATGGCCATGAAATACCTGTGTGGCCATGACCTCCGGGGGAAAGCAAGCCTGTGTGCCGCCGTGGCCCTCGCCGTGCTGCTGGCCGTGCACGTGCCCCTTACCGTTCACTATGCCCAGCAGGTGGGCAGCGAATATCATGCCATGCTCAAGGCCTATGGGCAGTCGCCCTCCGGCACCGTGCAGCCCCAGTCTTTCACCGTGCCGAAACTCTTCCGCCCCTATGTCTTCCGTCTGGGCGAACCCTCTGAGGTGGGCCTCATCTCCTTCACCATGCAGAAGGAGATGCACATCGCCCCCTGCCAATAATTATTGATGAGCCATTCATGACGATTTATGTTCCCTTCAAGCTATTTCAGTATAAGACAGATTGTATGAGGGCTGGGTGACACTCAGTTCTCAATGAACTAAATATTGATTTATTTTGCGTTAAGGCGAGGAGATTTTGTGTACAGGCGCAAGGTATTTTGCGTATACGCGCAAGGTATTTTGCGCCTACGCAAAACAATGTTAGAAGCCACCTCGCACCCAGAAACCCCAATCCTTGAACCCAGAAAGAACCGCCCTGAATCCCTTTTCGGAAGCAGGGCCTTATTCAGTTGAGTTATTTTTTCAAATAAAAGTATTGCTTTTCCTGAGAAATTGAAGCAACGTGTGTCAGGGTCTGTCCATATGTGGCAAAGATACAAAGATTTCCGAATCCACGCCTCTTTTTAGGAAAAATCGATAAAAAAGCACCATTTTATTACAAAGGGTACCCTTTGTGCAATTTTATATGCCTGCTAGGATAAGCCAGATGTAGTAAGAGAGCGGAGGCCGCAGGAACGCAAGAAGACAGCAAATGATTATTTGCTGTGTGTGGTATGGCTGAAGTCCTTGTTGCCGATATGGATGTGGAGGAGGTTGGCGGCCATCCGACAGGCTAGCGAGGGGAGGGCCAGCGCCTTGCGGGCAAGGGCGGCGGTGCGCAGCCGCGGGGGGATGGCCATGAGGATGGCGACGAAGAGCAGGAGCGTGAGCACCAGCCACAGGAGCGTG
>Ga0247609_10006669_pt1 | contig 11093 bp, 6 predicted proteins | sample 172DNAGHGlowgp2_FD_193487 | JGI IMG/M metagenome (GOLD analysis project Ga0247609, IMG submission 193487) | Sheep rumen microbial communities from Palmerston North, Manawatu-Wanganui, New Zealand - 1728 DNA GHGlow gp2 | ecosystem: Host-associated > Mammals > Digestive system > Stomach > Rumen ... | reverse complement strand
TTTCACCATCTTCACCACACGTGCCGACACCATGTTCGGCGTGACCTTCTTCGTGCTGGCTCCCGAAAGCGAGTTGGTGGACAAGGTGACCACGCCTGACCAACGCGAGGCCGTAGATGCTTACATCAAATATGTGAAAGGCCGCACAGAGCGTGAACGCATGATCGACCACACTGTGACGGGTGTGTTCTCCGGAGCCTACGGCATCAACCCCATCACCGGCGACAAATGCCCCATCTACGTGGCAGAGTATGTGCTAGCCGGCTACGGCACAGGTGCCATCATGGCTGTTCCGGCTCATGACAGCCGCGACTACGCCTTCGCCAAGCACTTCGACCTTCCCATTATTCCATTGGTGGAAGGAGCCGACGTAAGCGAGGAGAGCTACGATGCCAAAGAGGGCATTGTGATGAACTCACCCGTGAGCCCTGACAAGAGCGTCAAGTACGACGGCGAATGTCTGGTCTTGAACGGCAAGACCATCAAAGAGGCTATCGCCGAGACAAAGCGCTTCGTGAAGGAACACCGGCTGGGTCGCGTGAAGGTCAACTACCGTCTGCGCGATGCCATCTTCAGCCGTCAGCGTTACTGGGGCGAGCCCTTCCCCGTCTATTACAAGCATGGGATTCCCCAGATGATACCTGAAGAATGCTTGCCTATTGAGTTGCCTCAGGTGGATAAGTTCCTGCCTACCGAGACTGGCGAACCTCCATTGGGCAATGCCACCAAGTGGGCTTGGGACGAGAAGAACAAGAAGATTGTGGAGAACAGCCTCATCGACGACGAGAATGTCTTCCCCATTGAACTTTATACCATGCCTGGCTTTGCTGGATCTTCTGCTTACTACCTCCGCTACATGGATCCCCTGAACGATGAGGCTTTGGTGAGTGAGAAGGCTGCCTCGTATTGGCAGAACGTAGATCTCTACGTAGGTGGTAGCGAGCACGCTACGGGCCACTTGATCTACAGCCGTTTCTGGAATAAGTTCCTCTTCGACTTGGGTGTCAGCAAGAAGGAAGAGCCCTTCCAGAAGCTCATCAACCAAGGTATGATCCAAGGTTGGTCTAGCTTTGTCTATCGTCTGCGTGGCACCAACAAGTTCGTGAGCTTCGACCTCTTGGAGGAGCAGTATGACGATGCCAAGAAGAAGAATCTCTATTTCTATCAGGGCACTGAGGCGGATCCCGTATATGCTGACATCAGCATGGTCAGCGGCAATGTGCTGGATGTGGAGAAAATCCGCCAGTGGACAGCTGAGTTCCGCGATGCAGAGTTCATCCTGAACAAGAACGGGCAGTACATCGTCAGCCAAGCTATCGAGAAGATGTCCAAGTCAAAGTACAACGTGGTCAATCCCGATGACATCTGCGAGAACTACGGTGCTGACACGCTGCGTCTCTACGAAATGTTCCTGGGCCCCATCGAACAGTCGAAGCCTTGGGATGTGGCTGGCATCGACGGTTGCTTCCGCTTCCTGAAGAAGTTCTGGAATATGTTCAGACCCACCCCCGACCCCTCCCGTGATGGAGGGGAGAGCCTGCGGGTTGATGTCACCGATGAAGCGCCCACGCCTGCCGAGCTGAAGGCATTGCATAAACTCATCAAGAAGGTGACAGAGGACATCGAAGCCTTCTCTTACAACACCAGCATCCCAGCCTTCATGATCGCCACCAACGAGCTCTCCAGCCTCAAGTGCACGAAGCGTGCCGTGCTGGAGCCGATGGTCGTTCTGATAGCTCCCTTCGCACCCCATATCGCTGAAGAGCTGTGGGAAGCACTCGGCCACACCACCAGCGTCTGCGATGCCCAATGGCCAGTATTCAACGAGAAGTTCTTGGTGGAGGACACCGTGAAGATGATGGTGGCCTTCAACGGCAAGACCCGTTTCGGTATCGACTTCCCCGCTGATGCCGACAATGCCACCATCGAAGCAGCGGCACGTAACCATGAGCTGACTCCCAAATATCTGGAAGGCAAGCAGATTATGAAGGTCATCATTGTTCCCAAACGAATGATAAATCTTGTTATAAAATGAAATCTGTCAATCCTGCCGAAGTCATCAAGCAGGTGAAGCCTGCTGAAGTCATCCGGAAAATTCATCTCTGGGATGAGGTGAAGGACTACTTCTTCATCTCGCTGGGCTGTGCCATCTACTGCGTAGCCTTCTGCCTGTTCATGCTGCCTTATCACTTCACGCCAGGCGGCATGACGGGTGTCTCGGCTATCATATTCTATGCCACAGGCATTCCTACTCAGTACAGCTACTTCGCCATCAACGCCCTCCTGTTGGCCATAGGTCTGAAGATTCTTGGCTTCAAGTTCTTCACCAAGACCATCTATGCCACCTTAAACATCACCTTTTTCCTAGGACTTGTCCAGCAGCTGATTCGACAGCCGGACGGCTCACTGCCTATGGTAGTAGGCGACCAGCCGTTCATGGCAGCTGTCCTAGGAGCCTGCATCGAGGGTGGCGCCTTGGCGCTGGTGTTCATCAACAACGGCTCCACGGGCGGCACAGATATCATCGCCGCCATCGTGAACAAGTACAAGAACTACTCGATGGGTCGCATCCTGATGTGGCTCGACTTCATCATCGTCTCGTCCAGCTTCTTCGTCTTCCACGATTGGAACAAGGTCGTGACGGGTTATGTCATCCTCATCATTTCCATGTTGCTGTTGGACTACACAATGAACTCCGCCTCACAAAGTGTGCAGTTCACTATTATCTCCAACAAACACAAAGAAATTGCCCAGGCCATCAATGATGAAGTGGGACGAGGCATCACCATTCTTCACGGCCAAGGCTGGTACTCTAAGGAAGAGAGACAAGTGCTGATAGTGATGGCACGTCGCCGCGAGAGCACACAGATTTTCCGTCTCATCAAACACCTCGACAACCAGGCCTTCGTCACCATGACAAAGGTGGTGGGAGTCTATGGTGAAGGATTTGACCATATCAAGACATGAAGATTGTATTTGCCACTAATAACCAGCACAAGCTTGCCGAAGTGCGACAGATTCTGGGCGAGCACTTTGACGTCGTAGGCCTCAACGACATCGGCTGCCACGAGGACATCCCTGAGACAGCCGACACGCTGGAGGGCAATGCACAGCAGAAGGCGCATTACGTCAAGGAACACTACGGACTGGACTGTTTTGCCGATGATACAGGTCTCGAAGTCGCTGCACTCGATGGTGCTCCTGGCGTGCACTCTGCGCGTTATGCTGAACTCTTCGGCAAAGGTGATACGCATGACAGCGATGCCAATATGAACCTTCTTCTCAATAATTTAGAAGAAAAAACAGATCGCAGCGCAAGATTTCGCACCGTTATTGCGTTAATATATAAAGGACAGGAATATCTCTTCGAGGGTATCTGCCCTGGAAAAATACTGCACGAGCGCCACGGCAGCGAAGGTTTCGGCTACGATCCCATCTTCCAACCAACAGGCTTTGACCAAAGCTTTGCACAGATGTCAGCCGAAGAAAAGAATGCCATCAGCCATCGCGGACGTGCCACGCAGAAACTCGCAGAGTTCCTGAAGAGTGAAAAGTGAATGAACGAAAAAAGAAAATAAAAGAGTGACTATGAAAATAGAAAACTTCTATACTGCCTTGAATGATTGCAGACGAAATACACTGCGAAAGATCATCGTATTGTTCACTCTTTCACTTTTCACTTTTCACTTATCTGCCCATATAGGCACCTGGAAGGTATATCCTGCTTATACCGTCAGCACCAGCAATATTGTCGTCGGCAACCGTGTCTATAGCAACATGGAAGGCAAATTGATGGCCTATGATATTGAGGACGGGAGTATCACCACTTTTGACTGGTTGCAACAGCTGTCAGATGTCACCGTATCATTCATTCGTTATAGCGCTGAAGCCAAACGCATCATCATCGTCTATGACAACGGCAACATAGACCTGCTTTCCACCGAGGATGATTATGATGTCATCAACCTGGCACAATTGAAGAACAGCACCCTCCTCAACAAGGATGTGAACTATGTGCAGGTGATGAAACAATTTGCCTATATCTGCACGAACTTCGGTGTGGTGGTAGTAGATATGGCGAAGGGACTCATCAAAGAAAGCTATGAGCTGGGACTCAAGGTGCGTTCGTGTGCACTCACTGATAAGAACCTTTTTATAGGTACCTCCACAGGCCTTTGGCGAGGACCTTTGAACACAAATCTAAAGGACAAAGGAAATTGGACACAGCTGAACACCAATTTCAATGCCCAGCACATGGAAACATTTGCCGGACATGTATGGATTCATGTGGATTTTTACCTCTTTATCATGAATAGTGATGAAGAGACATGGACCACCTTACAAGCCGGCACACTCAATCCTATACCAGCGTACATGACCGTCAATGATGGAAAGCTCATTATTGGCAATACGAATAAAATGTTCATCTATGAGAGTAAAGATAAGGTAACAGAACTGACAGGTTACTACTACTGGAAGTGTCTTACTGCTCGTGGTAATGAATATTGGGCCAGCTATGCTGATTACGGACTGCAGTCCTATCGCCTCAATAACCAGACCTTTGAAATCACACGCGAGAAAATACATCCCAACAGCCCCACACACGATTACAGCTATCACCTGCGCTTTGCCGGTGACAGGTTGATGGTGGCAGGTGGTAATAGACACTATTCATATGTCTATCGTGATGGTACAGCTATGATTTTGAATGAAGATCAAACATGGCATATTTTCGATCATCATTCCGTCTATAATCTATATCCAAATGAATTGTGGAGAAATGTTACAAATATTGTACAGGATCCTAACCAAGAGAATCATTATTATGTAGGAACTACACGTAGTGGTATCTTTGAATTCAAAGATAATCAATGTATAGGACATATTGGATTAGAGAATAGTCCTTTAAAATCTATTCTTCCTGACAATGATAACCCCCAATGGTTTGTCGTTGGCGATGGATTACAATATGATAAAGATGGAAACATGTGGATACTTAACTGCACAGAAGGAAAACAGGACACTACTATTCGCATCAGACGTCCCGATGGAACTTGGACCGGTATTCCTGCTCCAGAAATAAAACAAGCCTCTACAGTCGATAATATTTTCTTCGACAGTCGCGGATGGGCATGGTTGAACAGCCGACGCATGGACAAACGTGGCATTCTGTTGCTCAACTACAATGGAACCATTGACTACAGCAAAGATGACAATAGGATATTCTGCGACAAAATCGTCAATCAGGACAACACCAGCTATGCACCTGATGAGTTCTACTACATCAATGAAGATTTGGACGGCAGCATCTGGATATGTACCAATATGGGTCCTTTCCGCATCCCGGAACCTGAGAAATTTGCTGCGGGTGACTTGACCTTTGAACAAGTGAAGGTAGCACGTGATGATGGCAGCGGACTGGCAGACTATCTGTTGTCAGGACTTGTCACACAGTGTGTCACCTTCGACGGTGCTGGGCGAAAATGGTTTGGTACTGCCAATAACGGTGTCTATTTAGTGAGTGAAGACTGTCAGGAAGAATTGGCACACTATACCACAGAGAATTCACCGCTGCCATCAGATAACATCTATGATATCGCTATCCATCCCGCCACGGGTCGCGTCTTCTTCGCTACTGATAAAGGACTGTGCAGCTACCTCTCCGATGCTTCCGAATCTGCCGATGGATTGGACAAAGATAATATCTATGCCTTCCCCAATCCTGTAGAACCTGATTACCACGGACCTATTGGCATTCGTGGCTTGGTCAAGGATAGTGAAGTGAAAATTGTTTCCGCTACAGGACAGCTCATCTGGAGTGGTACTTCTAATGGTGGCACCTTCGTATGGAATGGTTGCAATCGTTTTGGTGATCGCGTAGCTTCTGGCGTATATATCGTCATTGCCAATACACCTGATGGTAAGAATGCAGCTACTACTAAGATTACCATTATACGATAATTATTATTTTCTTATTATAAAACGCTTTTCTATCATAAACCACGAAAGTAAAGAAAGTGTAATAGTTATCAATAATGTAAGAATAAAAGTCATATATATATTGTATTTATCTAAATGAAAATGCACTAATATCTGAATAACTGGAAAATGATAAAGATATAATCCGTACGATATATTATCATATTTTTGTAAGAAATTTAAAGGCTTACAAAAATAAGCTATTCCTATGATAACAATAGCAAAAGATAATGGTTCTATATATAATAAATAAGGTACATGAAATCTACTTGATGCTATGTACAAAATCAATCCAATTGGAAAAATCCATCGAATATTACTACAGAATTTATCAAAATATAATAATAGAACAGTACCACCAAAGAAATAAATCATTTGTCCTCCTAATTGATGTTGCAGCAAAAAATAAAGCTTATTTCCTGTATGAGTAAATAAATATGAGAATATTTCATTATATATAATAGAGAACATAAATACAATAACTATCACTATTTCCTTTTTAAAACTATATAAACACCATATCAATAAGGGTACAATTATATAAAATAATACCTCTACCTTCATAGACCAAAGTGATCCATTCATAAAAGGCATATAATTATCTGTAAATACACCAGGCAAACAAGGTTCTATGAAATTAAGAAAAAGTATATTTGATATTAAGTATTTATAGGTTTGAGAGTCTGTAATATAATCAACAAAAGATAATTGTGTAAACAGCATACCTACTATAAAACAAAAGAGGATGACCATAAAATAGGCAGGGAAAATTCGATTGAAACGCTTCTTTATATAGAGTTTCAAATTGTTACTCCTTAAATAACTATACACAACAAGAAATCCTGTTATTATAAAAAAAGCCTTAACACGAGTTCCTCCTGTAACAAACCAAAATTGTTCATGTTCAGTGACCGTACAGAAATGAACAATAATCAATGAGAGTGCAAAGAAATATCTTATAAAATCAAAGCAATTATTTGATTTAACTCGCTGAATAGTTTGGTCTGAAAGCATTTATTTATTATAATGATTGAATAAACTTTCACAAAGGTAGTTAAAAAAAACGTGACAAAAAAGAATTGTCAATAACATTATTAAAAACACTTATAATTATTGACATCATATGTAAATAAGAATAGGATGAACATCTAAAAATGAGGATGCAAAATGTATTTCACATTTCAAAATAAGATACCAACAACTTTTAAAATACTTTTAGCATAAATTTCTATAGTTATTGACAAGCTATTTCATTGAAAATATTTACCTTTGCACAGTTATTGACAGAATTGACAGTTTATATATATTCATATATAGCTTTCATTCGAAAAAAAGAAACAAACAAATAATATAATAAGATGTCGAAAAAAGAACTCAAAGAAGAAATTCGCAGACTGGCACAAGAGAAGAACGCCGTCATCATGGCTCACTATTATGTGGATGGCGAAGTGCAGGACTTAGCAGACTTCATTGGAGACAGCTTAGCACTCGCACAGCAGGCTGCCAAGACCGATGCAGATATCATTGTGCTCTGTGGCGTCCATTTCATGGGCGAGACAGCTGCCATCCTCTGTCCTGACAAGAAGGTGCTGGTGCCTGATCCTGCTGCCACCTGTTCTCTGGCAGAGAGCTGTCCGGCAGATGAGTTTGCTGCGTTTGTAGCGGCACATCCCGGGCATACCGTCATCAGCTACGTCAACACTACAGCTGCCACAAAAGCGGTCACTGACATCGTAGTCACCAGCAGCAATGCCCGTAAGATTGTGGAGTCATTGCCTAAGGAAACACCTATCATCTTCGGTCCTGATCAGAATTTGGGTGGATATATCAATGCCATTACCGGCAGAAATATGTTGTTGTGGAATGGTGCCTGTCATGTTCATGCACGTTTTAGCTTAGAGAAAATCCTTGAACTCAAACGTGAGCATCCGCAGGCAAAAGTGCTGGTACACCCTGAGTGCAAGGGAGCGGTGGTGAAGCTTGCTGATCAGATAGGCAGCACGGCAGCACTGTTGAAATACGCCTTGGAGAATGAGGCCACGGAATTCATTGTAGCTACTGAGAGCGGCATTCTGCATGAGATGCAGAAGAAAGCACCGCAGAAGACATTCATCCCTGCACCGCCAGAGGAAGCAATGGTGGAGACACCCGAGGGCAAACGTTCATGTGCTTGCAATGAATGTGAGTACATGAAGATGGTGACACTCGAGAAGGTATATCGTTGTCTGTGCGATGAACAGCCTGTCGTGAAAGTTGATAAGGAAATAGCCGAGAAAGCTATCAAACCCATTGAAAGAATGTTGGAATTGAGTAAGTAATAGATAGCATGAAATATCAATTCAATAAGGACTATTTGTCAGATGAAACTACTCCCCGCTCTACAAGGGAGGGGCAAGGGGGAGGGTCCTTATATCGTAAGCTCAAGATAACCGAGATGAACCGCATCAGCGTAGAGCAGTTTCATGATGCTGAGAAACTGCCGCTGGTGGTTGTTCTTGACGGTGTGCGGTCTCTTTATAATGTAGGCAGTGTCTTTCGTACCAGCGATGCTTTCCGCGTAGCCGAAGTCATCCTCTGCGGTATCACAGCCACGCCTCCCCATACAGAGATTCACAAAACCGCCTTGGGAGCTGAAGAAAGTGTGAAATGGCGATACTTTAAAAATACGATAGATGCCATAAAAGCGCTACGTGAGGAAGGATATCAGCTCTTGTCCATCGAACAATGCGAGGGTAGCACGATGCTACAGGATTTTCATCCAGATCCATCGCTTCGTTATGCTGTCATCTTAGGCAACGAAGTCAAAGGCGTTCAGCAAGAAGTAGTAGATGCTTGCGACGGATGTTTGGAAATCCCTCAGTATGGTACCAAACACTCCATGAATGTCAGCGTCACCGCCGGTATCGTCATTTGGCACTTTGCTCGTCAGTTGACACTCAATACAGATTGAAAAAGCAGAAAAATGATGAAAGTCCCGTGAATCTTTTGTGGTTTGCGGGACTTTCACTATTTTCGCACCGAAAAACTAACTTATTGTACTCTACGAAGCACTATGAAACGTATTTTCTTGCTCACAGCTTCTTTCTTTTGCGCCACGATGATGAGCGCACAATCTGCTAACACTCTTGAAGGGTTTGCTTATGACACCAAGGCCACTGCTCCTACGGGCAATGAATGGGAATCGCCAGAAGCGCTGGCACTGAATAAGGAACAGCCTCGTGCATGGGGCTTCCATTTTGCTACAGAGGAAGCAGCACGTGGTGTACTGCCTGAACGTGGTGCTTACTGGCTCTCATTAGATGGCACTTGGAAGTTTCATTGGTGCAAGACGCCGGAAGAGCGTGCCAAGGGTTTCGAGGCTCCCACCTACGACGTCTCAGCATGGGATGATATCGAAGTGCCTGGTTGTTGGAATGTCCAAGGTATTCAAAAGGACGGAAGCCTTAAATATGGCGTGCCCATCTACGTGAACCAGAAGGTCATCTTCGAACATCAGGTGGCTGTGGATGACTGGAAGGGAGGCGTGATGCGCAAACCGCGTAATCCGCAGTGGACGGTGAATGAATACCCCAACGAAGTAGGGTCCTATCGCCGTACCTTCACTGTGCCTGCCGACTGGAAGGGGCGTGTGGTGTATATCAACTTCGACGGCGTCGATTCCTTCTTCTATCTGTGGATCAATGGCCACTATGTGGGCTTTAGCAAGAACTCACGCAACACAGCCACCTTCGACATCACACCTTATCTAAATAAGGAAGGCGAGAACGTGGTGGCCGTGGAAGTCTATCGCAACAGTGACGGCAGCTTCCTCGAGGCTCAGGATATGTTCCGCCTGCCGGGCATCATCCGTTCAACGTATTTGACGAGTGTGCCGGAGGTGGAGTTGAGCGATTTGGTTGTAAGGACCCACCCCCTGACCCCTCCCGTGAGGGAGGGGAGTGGGCTGCGCGATGCCACGCTTGAAATTACGAGCGAAGTGCGCAACCACGGTAAGAAAGCGGTCGAGAATCTCTCTGTTGAGTACAAAATATATCCCTTGAAGCTATATAGCGATGAACTGCAGACCACCACTCCTATAGCCCTCAAAGGTGATGCCAACTCTCTGGCAAGTATAGATAAAGACAGCCGCTCAGTGGTTACTTCCCTCCCCTCCCTGACGGGAGGGGTCGGGGGTGTGTCTTGGTCTGCTGAGGCTCCCTATCGCTATGTCCTCACAGCAACCTTGAAGGATAAGAAGGGCAAGGTGGTGGATGTGCGCTCAACCTATTTTGGTGTCCGCACCGTGGAGATTCGCGACACGAAGGCGGAGGACGATGAGTTCGGGCTGGCAGGTCGCTACTTCTATGTCAACAACAAACCCGTGAAGCTGAAGGGTGTCAACCGCCACGAGACGAATCCCTGGCGCGGCCATGCCATCACTAAGGAGCAGATGCAGCAGGAGGTGTTCCTAATGAAGCAGGGCAACATCAACCATGTCCGCAACTCACACTACGCCAACGACCCCTACTGGTATTATCTTTGCGATAAATACGGCATCTATCTCGAGGATGAGGCCAACATAGAGAGCCACGAATACTACTATGGTGATGCCTCGCTCTCTCACCCTGCAGAGTGGCGCAAGGCACACATCGCGCGAAATATGGAAATGGTGCGCGCACACGTGAACGCTCCCTCCATCGTCATATGGAGCTTGGGCAACGAGGCTGGTCCCGGCAAGAACTTCGTAGCGGCCTACGAAGCCATCAAGGCCTTCGACACCTCACGCCCTGTGCAGTACGAGCGCAACAACGACATCGTGGACATGGGCAGCAACCAATATCCTTCCGTTGGCTGGGTGCAGTTCGCTGCCAAGGGTGGCAAGGGACCCAAGTATCCCTTCCATATCTCTGAATATGCCCACTCCATGGGTAATGCCGGCGGCAACCTCATCGACTTCTGGAAGGCCATAGAGACCAGCAATTACATCTGCGGCGGTGCCATCTGGGATTGGGTGGATCAGGCCATTTACAGACCCACCCCCAACCCCTCCCGTGAAGGGAGGGGAGCGGCTGGTGAGAAGGTTTCCCAAGGACAAGAAAGTCTCCCCTTACGGGGAGATTTAGAGGGGTCTTTCC
>Ga0247609_10006668_pt1 | contig 11094 bp, 10 predicted proteins | sample 172DNAGHGlowgp2_FD_193487 | JGI IMG/M metagenome (GOLD analysis project Ga0247609, IMG submission 193487) | Sheep rumen microbial communities from Palmerston North, Manawatu-Wanganui, New Zealand - 1728 DNA GHGlow gp2 | ecosystem: Host-associated > Mammals > Digestive system > Stomach > Rumen ... | reverse complement strand
TCCTGAATAATTTTTCTTAATACCAGTAAATATAACTACACGCTTATAATAGAATTCGTTCTTTGCTTCAAGTTTATAATTTTCAAACTTATATTCAATATTACAAGCTTCTACATACTTATTATGTCTCATTCTTATATAATGAGTACATAATGTACATAATGTATTTACCATCTTAAAATCATTATTTCGATATTTATAAATGAATCCAATTTTATTATAAATTACATCCATTATTCTACCAAGAATAATAAATACAGAATCTGTATCTGATAAAAGAATTGCTTTTCTATCACAGTCAAAATATTTCTCTACACGATGTGTAGTCATAAATTCACAATAACAGAATTCTTTGCACACTTCAATAATTTTATCACATATTCCTCTATATTCTTCTGGAACTTTATTTGGATCCAAGAATGGTACTTCACCGTCTGCGACTTCTTTAAATAAGTGCATAACTTTAGGATTCTTATCTATAAAGTTAACAAAATTAAATTTATAATATAAATAAACCCTTTCTTCTTCTGTCAAATTCTTTAAGAATATAAAAAGAGTTCTTGAAATATTTTTTGCAGTTTTATTAAAATTATCAATATCTGACATTTTTGAAAGAATATATTTCATTATATCTTTAGTAGTAGGAATATATTCAATCCAATCTTTATAATCATTCCAATGTCTCTCTTCTTTTAATACACAATTTATATAAAGAATTGCTTCATCAAGATTCTGTAACTGAAGATTATTTACTAAGAATCTTTCAAAAGACCACATCATTTCAGCAATTAATTGTCTAGCCTGTGTTGTAATATATGTAGCTGAATCAGGTGAGAATAAGAATGAACCAGGCATACATGCAATACCATAAGTAGAGTTTGTATCCTGTTTATATTTTGTCTGTAAGTTATCATGAAGAGTTGCTTCTTTAAGCATATTATTCTTTTCAAACTCTTTTGCTAATTTCTTTTCAGCAGCACGAGCTTCAAGATCTCCCATAACCATTACAGATGTATCTCCTAATACATCTTGTGGGGCAAATGAATATGCACCATTTGCACCAACTATTAATCTATTTTGAGCTACCCAACTCATAATTTCATTTAAATCTATTTTGATATTTCTACTTCTATAAATATCTCTAAGATAAGCATATCGAGTTCCTTGACTTAAACTCTTCTGCACTTCTGCTTCAAGCATATCATCTAATACTTTATCATTTAATTTATTACAATAAAGCATTTGAAGCGTTTCTTTCATTCTACGCTTCCACATATCGGTTATGAGTTCATTTTCCATCATATGAATGCCTCACAAAATTTCTTATTCTAGTTTTATTATTAAGTTCTAATAATTTTAAATTTAAAATTGCTGAATTCGTTTTATATCTTAAAGAAGATCTTCTTTTAATTGGTACAAAAGCAAATTCATCTAACCAAATAATTCCTTTTATGTTTCCTCGTGCCATTAATCCATACCCCTAAATGATGATATTAAAGGTTTTTTAACCGCTATTTCATCTTTAACAGAATGTCCAAGAAAATATCTTTTTAAATCTGTTATAAAAATAATTTCTTCTAAATTAATTTTTTCTGTACACCATAAATCTACTAAAGGACATACAAACAAACCATCTCTTGATTCATATTCAATGATTCTATATTTATAAGAATTATTATAAATTCTTTTTAATTTTTGAGCTACTGTTTCTTTTACATGCCAATCCATTTCATTTTTAAATGTATAAATATATGGATGTGTATTCTTTTCATATTCAGTATGAAAATCTAAATTTCTATATATTGACATATATAATTCCTATTTAAGAGTTATATATACATCTTTTCCAATTTCTTTTACTTTTAATACTTCACGTTCAAAAGCATTATCATTATAAATTTCATAATGTTTTAATTGTCTACCTTTATCAAAAACCATAACATGAACATTGAGTTCATATTTATTAATAGCTTCAGATAATTTCATATCAACCTCTATATACTTTTAATTCTTTTATATCTTCGAATTTAAATCTTTCACATTGATGATTATGCTCTTTAACAATTAATTCTTTTCCATTATTATCTTGTAGTTCCCATATATTTTTAATATTTCTTTTTGTCACTTTTCCTTCATCATTAACATAAGTTATCTCTATAACCATATATTTACTTCCTTTTTATTTTTCTTCTATTATATAATATATATATTAGTTAAAGAGTTAATAAAAAACAAAAAAGATTCGTATCTCCTGATTGGAGATACGAGCGCATATTTTATCTAGACTTTCACATCTATGGATATAATTTAATAATAAAATCAGATCGTCATCCTCATTCATTATCAATTAAAGGCTATAGCTAGCTAGCCATGCGATCGAAATTCATTCTCATGATCAATAGTATTATCTGGACCTAGGAGAAACTAGTTGTAATACTAAATATCTAAATCTCGATAGGGGTATTTTGCCAATTAAATTATGACTAGAAAATCATAATTTAACCAGCCTTTCTACAGAAGAAAATAGTATCACCCACAAATATGCAAAACCATAAACTTTCTGCTTGCTTCATCCGAAGACTGGCAAGGATATCGACCCATCTAAGACTTGAACTTAGGACCCACAGATTAACAGTCTGTTGCTCTAACCAACTGAGCTAATGAGTCTTTTACAAATATTTGTTATGAAAAATTTATTTTTTAATCTTCTATATCTTCAAGAAATTTTGCTTTTCCTGTTTCGACATTTACTAAATAACAATGCCCATGTTCACATCGGTAAGTAGTGTATTTTTTATCATCAATTTCTTTATGAGGAACTGTGAAATCTCTCCAAGCGATCGATCTTTGAACTCCCTCAACTCTTCTTTTGATAGCATCTTCACATTTATCACATTTACGTGAATAACAAAGATTAGAAGAAGAGAGTGTAAATATTGCAAAAAATACAAATAAAATTAATATTATTTTTTTCATAATTATCTCCTTAAAGTAATTATATATATAAGTTATAATAAAAAAAATAAACCCCTATTGGTTATAGGGGTTTTATTATAAAACTTTAACTTTATCTTATTTTAAGATTTCATCAAAGTTTTTATACGGTTCCAAGATCTGAAGCATGAACTGTTCTGGTGTAATTTCCTTCAGATCTCCTGTAAGAACTGAAGAGAAAATGTTTCCAGATGCTCCAGAAACAAGTTTTACACCACGTTCATCCTTTGTAACTGGTGTATGTACATTACGTGCACAAACATTCCAGAATACAATTTCTGGCAGTTCGTATCCGGCATCATTGAATGCCTTTTTGTAGTATTCGTATGTTGATCTTTCTGAATCGATGTAATCGAATTCCATATCAGAAATGATCAAAACACGTTCAATCATTTCTTCTTTTGGAACTTCAGCATTTACAGCAATATTCAAAAGAAGATTGTAGACTTTAGCAATATTTGTATTTGTACAATCATTGAATGATTCCAAATACATAAGCTTTTGTCTCAACGTAGTAACAGTATCAGGTATTTCAATAAACTGAGGATTAGAACTAAATGTGATAAACTTGTTTTTGAAAATTCCTTTCAACTGTTCTGCAAAAAGCAATGTCAATGATGTGGCCACATCAATTGGTTTGAAACCATTAGGACCGATAGTCATCGAACCTGATCCATCTCTTACAACAAGAGTTTTAGAATCAAATGATCCTCGATCTAATGATTTCCAAGCAGCTTCCAAAGACTCATCCTCATCTTTTATATAGTAAATACCACCGTAAGCAGAAACTATTTGATAAGGATAAAGAGTTTTAACATTCATAGTTTCTTTTCCTGATTGTACATCAGATAAGAATCTTGAATATCTTTCGGAATCATTGCGATAAAAACTCTTTCTATACTTAAGCATAGCCTGGCTTGGTTGCTTAGAGTAATCAAAAGTATAATCTTTTCTTCTAAGATTATTCTCAATGATTTTGATCTCTTTTCGGAGTCTTGTACAGAGTTTTCTATACTCTGCTGGTTTTAATCCCAATCCATTCATCAATACTTTAGCGTAATGTCTAGCACTAATACTAGAAGTATTGATAGACGGAAGCCACTTTCCAAGAAGTGAAATTTCTTTACCTTCTTTTAAGTTTTTCTCATCTTCAGCAAGTTGCGATTTGATGATTTCGATTACATCGTCTTTCAACGGTGTATCTAAAACTACAAGAAGATCGTCCCATCTTCCATATGGTGGTATCTCTTTTAATACCTTTTTTGCAATTTCTGGATTTGAAACTACAAGATGAAGAAAGAGAATTCTGAACAATTTGCGTTCACCTAGACCATTTCGGATATCTCTTGTGTAAAAGAGAATCTTTATTGCGGTCACAGGATTTTCAAGCAGAGCTCTGACAAAGAGTTTGCCTGCACTCTTGATATTATTTCTCATCCCACCAATGAGAGAAAATAGATCAAGACAAAATGATCCAGATGTTGCACATGCAACATCGCCATTCTCAGTATGAGCTACATTAAGCTCACGTCTAATAGCATCTAAGATACTTGTTGTTTGTTTCATTTCTTACTCCTATATATTGAAAAATTAAAAATCGGAAAAAATGACATTTTTCTCCAGCAGACAATTAAGTCCGCTGGAGAAAAATAGAACAAGGTACATTTAAAATGATAAACTGACCCAAGGCTCATCTGAAGGATGAGACGATCGGTTTATCTACATCATATGCCTCAACATTTGCTGTACGTACCTTTATTTTTCATCAAGATGCATTCGAAATCAACAAATTTGATATTAATATTGCTGTACGCATCTTTATTTTATAGATCGGCTAAGTCGACATTTAGTCAATCTAATTATTATAGCATATAATAATGTATATTCGAATTTATCTTTTAATACATATATAATTCAGAAAACATATTGATATTAGTATACTAATTTTAAATGGAGGTAAGAAAATGAATCTTACTGTTGCAACAAAATCCAGAACACTTTTGAATCTTATTCGAAATGTTCCTAATTTCATGACTAAACAGGCTGTTAAGGATCTTGCTACAAATCCAAAGAATAACTTCTTAGGTTTTGAAGATGCTGCTGCAGCTGTTTCAGCTATTGATTTAAACGAAGCTTCAAAGAAGAAGATTGATGATGCAGAAGATGCTACAAAGCTTGCAGATCTTTTCCCAAATCCTCGTCTTTCTGCTGAACTTGAAATCATTAAAGAAACTGATCGCGAAAAGTATCAGTGCTTCAGAAACAAAATGCTCGAACTTGATTCGATTGCAAAAGAAATTGATGAAGCTGCTGGTCCTTCTCTTGATTTCTTACTTGATGAAATCAAAGAACAGGTTTCTGAGCCAGCTCTCATTGATGAAGTTAAAAACATGAATGTTTCTATCATCAATGTTGAATCTGGAAAAGTTACAAAATAAAAATTATTTTATAACTAAAAATTCCTACTCCATATGGAGTAGGAATTTTATTTTATTCATTATTATTAGAATTATTAGAAGATCCAGATCTACTTCTTGTAGACGATGTTTCTTCTGTCGTTTTTTCCAATTCTCTTTTACAATATGGGCATTTACCAGTTTCCAAAGTTTTCCAATTTTCTGGAAAACTTCCACCTTCCATATATGTTTCAACTCCATTTTTCCATTCTTGAAGTGTAATTGTATCATCATTAGGATCTTGATTTAAAGAAAGTACTGCAATAAGTTCATTCCATGATGGAAGTTGTACAACATTGCCTGTTCTTTGATTAATCGTATCATAAATATATTTAATTCTTTCAAGATAATAATTTGTCATTTGTAAACAAGCATTAGAAACAGTTTTAGAGTTTTCACTCTGTTTTACATTATTATCTATAATATTTTCTTTTCTTTTAATTATACCTTCTCTTTCATTAAGAATCTGTAATTTTGTTAAATACTTCATCTCACGTTCAGATTCAGCTCGTTTCATAGCTAATTTATTATTTTCTCGAATTTTGATATATGATTCTCGATCTGCTTCTTCTTTATCGATTACAGATTTTAAAATCAATATTTCTTCTTGTGTATTGGAAAGAGATAATACATCATTAGCTAATTTAGTTCCTTCCATTATAGCATTAGGAATTGATTCATTAAGATCATCAACAAATTGTGATGCTTCATATGATGTATCGAAATGTCGTCTAATTCCTTCTATTTCAAACTTAAATCTAGTTACAGGAAGATATTCATCTACATTACCAAAATCTACGATTGATTTTGGAATAAACACAAATGTACCAGTGTCTACTTCAAATGGATCGTAAGAAGTAATTGGATGACAGATATAAATATCTGTTTCGTCTGTAACCATAGTGAGATAAGTTTTAATACCTACTTCATCAAAAAATGTACCTCTGATATCAAAATCTCCATAAATAGGTAATTCACTTTTCCTAGTTATTGCAGAGATTTCAACATCATAAGGTCCTTTAGATGTATAAGGAGCTATTAATGGAATATGATATTTAGAACCTTGTACTAAATTATCCATATATTAACTCCTTTAAATTAACCATTACTATTATTAGCACTATTAGTTACAATATCAATAAATTTGTATCTAATATTTTTGAATGTGAATTGTACTGAATGATTTACAAAATGACCATCAACTTGACTGTATCCATATTCGATTTCTTTAAAATCAGTAAGTCCGGTTACAAAATCATATTCTACACCATTAATAGTTATTGTTTCTTTGAGTTCTACAGGTGTTGGACTCATAAGTGCAGAAAGCGCAAGAACACAAAGATCGTGTAAAATAATTGTATCTGAATTCATATCACTATTATCTTCATTTGCAGAATTAATAGGTCTAAATGATGGGAATCGAGAAGTAATAGGATGATCAGATGTAGAAGATGTATCGTGTTCAGTAGCAATTAATGGAATTTCTGTATATTGTGAAGAACCTCCACTATACACAGCTTTACCAAGATAGAAAATTTCATATTGACCATCATGAATATCAGCTGCATCCAAGAACGCAGCAAGAGTTTTACCATCAAGTGGAGATTTAAGTTTAGCACTTGAATTTGGTTCATAATTACCAATAATAGGATATACAGAAACTGTAGTTTCAACAAAAAGATTAGGGAAACGTAAATTACGTTCAACCATCTGTGCAGGATTTGTAATTGCATCAGGATACATTTTTGTATCAATATAATTTTTAATATATCCAATGATTGTAGTATCATCAAGTGGTTGTGATTCATCAAGAGATGTAAAAATATAGAATGGTTTATTGTATCCGTATTCGCCACAATTTTCTTGAGTAATAATATCTGTTTCTGAATTATCTGTAAACAATACAGATGCTCCATCTCTAACTCCATATTTACCTTTATCAATATAGAATGTAGTACCTGCAGTTCCACCTGTAGGGCAAAATCTTATTACTCGTTTGAATTTACCATTCTTTTCAATTTCATGTATTTTATCAATAATATTTGCTTGGAATTCTGTTTTAGCTACCGAATTTTCATTTGAATATACATTCAATAATACATCATCAATTTTTTCATCTTTTGGATCAGAAAGATCTTCATATGAATATACTGCATAATTTCTTGTAGCACCCTGAATTATATATGTATCAGGATTAAAATAGAGAGTAACGGAAATTGTATTTGCAATTGTGTTTCTATCTTGATTTCTTTCATCTTCAGTAAGATTTGCATTTGTGATTTTAAGTTCACAAGAAAGAATTCTTGTATTTAATAATTCTGAAGAACTAGTATTGACTACGAGTGTTCCTTCTTTATATACAGAAGCTGCATCTGCAAATACAGGATTATTTGATCTTAAAATTTCATCGCCTCTACAAGAAAATGGAACTTGATTTGTAGATGTACCTTCAGGTACATTTTTCCATTCTGATTGATTTTCATAAATATATTCAAATAATTTTAAAACTTTTGTCCAGAATGCTGAAGAGATTATGATATTTTTTGCATCTTCATTTCCATCTGTTTCTACTATAGAAAGATCTGAAACAGATTTAAGAGTTCCTAATTTATCTACAGTATTAAATGTAATTGGTTTATCAAAATTATTCAAAACATCCATTAAACTGTGTTTATAAATAGGATCACCATAATCGGTATATTCTCTACTAGTCTCATCATATGTACTGTTGAAACCAAAATTACTATACCAGTTATATGCAAGAGGAATATCACGGCCACCTAATCTGGCGAAAAAAATTTTCATTTGAGACAGTGCCATTTTATTTAACTCCTTATCAAAAAATAATTATTATAATATATCAATGTTTTAGAAAAAATAAAACCTACGAATTTATTTTCGTAGGTTTTATTCGATCAAATGGATTTAAAGCATGATTCTACATTCAGTGAACATTGCATATTTTGCACGCAAATATTCATCATTAAAATCATAAGTATACCAGAATCTACATGTGTTTGAAAAATCACCCAAGAATACATTATAGTTGTAAAGTATAAAACCAAATTTATGATCTTCATACATTGACTTATATGTACTCAATGATTTATACTCATCAGATGCTGGATCCAGCGTTTTAAGATATTCATCCATTTTATCATATGTATCAAGGTTATGATCATTGATCATTTTCTGAACAGAATCGATCATATTTTCAAAACTTGATGTAGACATACGAATTTGTTTGGATTCATATCCTTTTCCATTTGGTCCATTAACGATAAATATAAATGAGACAATTTCGTTCTCAAATCTAACTTTATCGTTAGTTTCTTTGATCTGATGTGTTTCTTTCACCTTCTTGAAAAGGTTCAAAAGCTCCATATGATTCTCAACGGATCCAGAGTATTCAAACATATCGCCAATCTGAAGTCGATCTTTGATATCTTCACATTTACCCTCTATAAGATATCCATTCAATACCTTAAAGAGTTCCACTTGTTTGCTATAATCTTTAATGATTGATAGCTTTGCACCGGTTAATTGTTCCATTCTTTACTCCTTGGAATTTGTATATACAAAAAATAATATATATTTATATAATTCAGTAAATACAAAATGAGGAGAAGACAATAGTCTTCTCCTCTTTATTTATGCTGTTTGTTCTACAATACTCTTTGGAGGATGAAGTTTAGCATGTTCAATAAATATTTTCTCAAGCTCTTCATCTGTATAATCTCTATCATCAAATGCACTATAAATATCTTCGCTTTCATCATTTAAAACTTCAAGTCCTAAAGAGAACAAATAAGCTTCAAATTCCTTAGCAGAGATATTATCACATGTATCTGTTAATGGAGTTTCCAAATTATGATATGTTAATGGATTCTTATATAACAGAGTTTTACATAATTCATTTCTTAATTTTGGATTAGTTGAAACTTCTGAAATATATCTGAATACAATTTTTGGATCGATTCTTATTAATGCATTATTTACTTCCATTTCACCATATTTAATTGGTGATGTTCCATATGGACCATTCTGTGTATTTTCTGATTTACCAGATTTATTCGGAATTCCTAATGAATTTGTAGATCCAATAAATCTTGCAGAAAGTTTTCCTTCTGGTACATGTTCAAGAACCTGGAAGAATTTTGATGCAATAATAACTGGTTCCTGTGATAAGAAACTAAGAGTTACAGTATCTTCATCTTCTGCCACTACATAAGTTTTATCGTCCCAAGTTTTATCAATAATTTCATCCAAAGTCATATCACGTCTGTATGCAATTTCTTTAATTTCATTACCTGTATCTTTTACAAGTCTCATACCATCTTTCTTGATATCTGGTCCGTTTGGTACTGCGAAATCATCACCAAGGATAAATCCGTCTTCACCAAATTTCTCTTTAAACTTTTCTTCGCGTTCTTTGTAATTATACATTGTAGCAAAGTCACCAATTATATTACCATTTTTATCTTTAAATATAGTAAACAAATTGTCATCTTTATCAATCAAAAGATTCTTGTTGAATCCGTGTTTATTCAATGTACGCTGAACTCTGATTCTATCAGGTTTGATTTTATATTTATCATATAAACCACAAATCTGTTCATATGTCATATTATTTGTAGAACCCTGTCTTATATAGATTCCATTCATAATATTATCTGTAACAAATTCAGTTTTATCAAATTCTGATAATGAATCGAATGTAGCTCTTAATGCTTTTGCCTGTTCTGCATCAATATATTCTATATAATCATATAAAATAGCAAATTGTTTTTCAACACCGTGTTTTGCTGCTTCAGCCATCTTCTTTCTAACAAAGAATGAAATGAAATTCTTCTCTGCTTCATAAGTCTGGTCTGAGTTAGCACGTCCAACGATACCTGGAGGACACTGACAAATATCTGCTACATTTCCCCATTTATCTCTTGGCATCATTTCATCAGGAAGAATATGACAGATAACACCTTTTGATGCAGCTCTATCTGTAATTTTTGATCCTTCTTTAAGATGTGTTTCATTTGCAATTACAAATCTTATAAATCCAAATTCAAATACACCGTTATTAGAACTAAATGCAATATTAGGATTCATAAAATCTCTACTTCTTTCATATAACTGCTGAAGTCTATATGAATATTTATTATGTCTATTATTAACTATTTTTCCAAGTTCATCGATGATTCTTTGATGGAACATTTTTGAAATTGCCCAATATGTTAATAACTGAGTTCTACAAGCATTATTTTTGAGATCTTCTTCATCATTGATAAATACATCAATATCAATAACTTTACCTTTACCATATAATGGTACATCCGAATCCAAGATTCGTCTTAAAGAGTCCTGTGTAGTTTCTGATGCTGCAAACGCATAATTAATTTGTCTATTTGCACATACTACACCATTCTTTACTTCTTCCCCAATATCAGGGAAACATTTATAATTTTCACTATCACCATAAAGATTCAATAACAAAATATTTTTGTTTACTGTATCATTAAGTTCATCGATTTCCATATATTTAATTTTTTCAGCAAATCCTTTTCTCATTAAATATCCGTCTTCCTCAACGTCCATCCATGATACATATGTCATATTTGCATTGAAACCAGTTTTATAGTTTCCATCT
>Ga0247609_10006667_pt1 | contig 11094 bp, 7 predicted proteins | sample 172DNAGHGlowgp2_FD_193487 | JGI IMG/M metagenome (GOLD analysis project Ga0247609, IMG submission 193487) | Sheep rumen microbial communities from Palmerston North, Manawatu-Wanganui, New Zealand - 1728 DNA GHGlow gp2 | ecosystem: Host-associated > Mammals > Digestive system > Stomach > Rumen ... | reverse complement strand
ACAATAATACAAACTTAAAAATTGCTTTAATATTATGGCAGCAAATAATAAAAATACAACTTTGAAAGCGGTTGACCTCGGCTATCGTGATGTGAAAACATCATCAAACGACCCTGGTGATTACACCTCGCTTTCAGGTGTTCTTCGTGGTCTTACCATTACGCAGGATGAGCCTGAAAGCACCAGTATTGATGCTGAGTTCTTTGACTCGCCTTTCTACATTGAGTACACTGGTAATCCTGTTACCATCAATTTTGAATTGGCAAATTATAGCCTTGAAGAACTTGAAGACCTTATTGGCGGAACACGAACAGCAGGCACCAACGCATCTGCTGAAAAGTTTGAAGCACCAGTTGCGATTACATCTGTTGAGAAAGAATGGAAACTCGACTTCGGTGTAGGATTTAAGTCGTTGATTATCCATCGTGGCGCATTTGTTGCAACATTGAAGAAAGACGAGGACGGTGCATTGAACTATGCTTGTACTATCAGTAGCCTTATCAACGAGTACACCGAGGGCACTGGCGACAATGCAGTAACCGTAAAGCGCATCTATTCCATCATTGGAGAAAAGACCTCGTCGGGGGAATAACTCCGAGCCAACCATCAATAATTAGCACATCACCTGAATTACCCACTTCATCAAGTACATCTTCGTTGATTGTTGAGTTCGATAGGAACTTAACAAGTTCCGAAAAGTCGAACTTTAGAGCAACGATGATTGTCAACGATTCTTTGATTAGTCAAGAATCAACAACATATTCACTTAGTGGTGGTGTTGTAACAAAGGTAAGTGGTGGAAGCACTGGTAGCGCAGGTTCTTACACAATCAGTGGTGACACTTTAAGCATCACGTTAGTGTCTGCAAAATATCTTATATCTTTCACATTGGGCGATGACTAATTAAACAATTGTTGGCTCGTTAAAAAACCGTCAAAAGTTTTGTTTTCGTAGAAACGTGTTAGGGTGCGTTTGGGGGTTCACCCTTATATGCACCCTTTCCTTTTCACGGAAACGCAACACAACGCATTTATAGCCTTTTTAGGGGCATTTCAAAACAACACAACACGATGAACGAAAACAACACAACAACTGAATTGCAAGGTCAAGATTTCCCTATTGACGTAAAGAGGGACATCGTTGACATAATAAACGATACTCCTTCATTGGTGCGTTTAGGTGACAAGGACTATGTGGTTAAGGGTATGAGGTTTTATTCCGTATTCCGCATTTGCCGTTTGGCTCTTGACATGAAACAAGCCGATGAAACTCTTGACGATGACAACAAGTTGGTCACAGCACTTTGTACCGACTTGGATGCTATGTGCGAAATCATGGCTATCATCTTATGCAACCACTTGTTTACACCAGAAGGTGTTAAATCTTACGATGACGTAGAATCAACGATGTCAAGAAATGACAAGTTGATACAAGTGATGAAAATGAAAGTGATGAATAGCACATTTGAGGCTAACCAATGGGCTGCTATCATTTTGGGCGCAATTAAAAGCATAGATTTATCCGCTTTTTTTTTACTCAAAAAATCGGTGAGTATGGCTACGGATTCGCTCTTGATGCGGAAGAAGAAATCAACGGAGATAGCCTCACAATTTATGGAAGCACTGTCATTGCAGACGCATCAGACTTCATAAGAGCGTTTACACAATACACGCTTGATGACTATTTGTACAAGTTGAGTTGTGCTCAAATTCAATTCATGGCAATTGACAATACGCACACGAAATACCTGAAAGGTAGTGACAAAAAGGCTTGGGCAAAATACAAGGAAGAACTTGAGAATCAGCAAAAGAACATGGCTTTCCTTAATAGTTTCAAGTTGGATGATGATGGCGAATTTACAGCCACTACAAACCGACCACAAGGAAACGTAAGATAACAAAGTAAGACGATAACAACAACTATATATACAAAAAGATTAGATTATGGCTGATGCTGATGTAATCATTAAAGCCGACCTAAAAGGAGAAGACTTGACAAGGAAGATTGACCAACTTGTTCAAGACGTTGATAGCAAGTTTTCCGAAATGGCACAAAAGATTGATGACAATGTGCAACTAATTAAACTATCTTTGGGTGAACTTGGTTCTACTGCTAGAGCAAAGGTTTCAGAAATAAAGCAAGCATTTACTCAATTAGGTACTACTTTCGACCAATTTGCAAGAGCAATGGAACGTGCAGCCGCTGCAGCAAATAATGTTGGTGGTCGTGGTGGTCGTGGTGGAAACGGAAACGGTAGTGGAAATGCTTACGCACCAGACACAATAGGTGCTTTGGAACAAGAAATAGCCGCTGGTAAAGCGTTAAGGAAAGAAGCAAAACTTTATAGCGATGACTTAAAGGACATCAACAATAGCATAGAACGTCAAACAAGATTGTTGAACCAAGAAACTAAGGGGCAACAAAAGTTGACGGAAGAAGCAAAAAAAACAGCACAAGCACAAGAAAAGACTAGAGTTCGTGCTGCTATATCTATGCCTACAAATGACATTAAAGAAACTGAACGAAAGTTATTGCGATTGCAAGGAACTTTACAAAGATTGCAACACACAAGATTGTTAGACGAATCGCAAATCAATCGTGTAAAGAATGCTATTGCAAATACTGAAAAACAACTTGAACGATTAAAGGCAAAGGCTGCTATACCAACAACAATGTCAGGTGTCCTTGGTATGTCTGAACGAACATTGAATGACATTAGTGCAAAGATGAAAGCAATTTCATCTTTAAGGGCGCAAACACCAATTGGTAGCGCAGATATTTCACGACTTAATTCGGAATATGCTCGATTGTCAAGGTTGCAGAGCGAAATTATCGGCAAAAATGCGACTTTGATTGAATCAAACAATGCGCTTGGTCGTGCATTTAACTACATTCGCAATCGTTTGGCATTTACCTTAACAGTCGGAGCATTTACTGGATTTGTTCGCCAACTTTACGAAGTTCGTGGTCAATACGAATTACTTGAACGTTCACTTGGTGTTCTTGTAAATTCGTTCCAAAGAGGTAGCCAAATTTTTCAAGAATTAAGTTCAATGGCTATCAAGTCACCGTTCACTTTGATTGAACTTGGTACTGCAGCAAAGCAATTAACTGCATACAACTTTAAGGCAAATGAAGTTGTAAACGTTACAAAGCGAATGGCTGATATTGCCGCTGCTGTTGGTGTGCCTATGGAACGTCTTGTATATAACTTGGGTCAGATTCGTGCGCAAACCGTACTTACCGCTCGTGATGCTCGTGACTTTGCAAACGCAGGTTTGCCAATCGCTTCATCACTTGCAGATATGTATTCAAAACTTGAAGGTCGTGTGGTAAGTACTGGTGATGTTTTTGACCGAATGAAAAAGAAAGCCGTATCATATAACGATGTTATGACCATCTTGAATCAAATGACTGATGAAGGTGGCAAGTTCTTTGATTTCCAAGCAAAGCAAGCAGGTACTTTGAAAGTTCAGTTGGCAAACCTTACCCTTGCATGGAACAATATGTTGAACGCAATGGGTGAATCAAAGCAAGGATTATTATCAATGCCAATTCAAGGTCTAAAATCCTTGTTTGAAAATTGGAAAGGAATTAATGATGCTATAACTGCTACAGTAATTGGTTTAGGTGCTTATAAAGCATCTCAACTTGTAGTAAATAAGGTTGTAGGTGTATCTAATTTTCAGTTGGGTAACATGATTAAAGCCGAAGCACGAATGACTGTTTCAAAGTATGAACGCATTCAAGTGACAAGGATGTTGACTGAAGCAGAAATGGATGAATTGGCTATGGCAAGAGCAAACTTGGATACCCACAGAAATTGGATTGCAGCAGACTACGAACTTGCTCTTATGCAAAGGAACTTGTCAAAAGAACAAGCAATGCGGCTTGTGATGTTTAACCAAACAAATGTGCAACTTCACAAGGCACTTATAAATATGGGACTTTTGACAGAAGAAGAAGTTGCCGCAGCAGCAAAAATGAACGGATGGGCAAAAGCAATAAAACTTGCTCTTTACTCATTAAAAGGATTTGGTCGTGCGCTAATGTCAATGTTTGTTACAGCAGCACCTATGTTATTGATTGCCGCTATCTTTGAAATCATCTTTGCATTAGACCGTGCAGATGAAGCAATAAAGGACATCAACAAAGACATCATTGAAGGCGCAAAAGAAACATCAGAAACTCTAAAGAAATTTGCAGAAGATTATGATAGTTTAAGAAAGTCTTTGTATAAATATGATGAAAAAGACCCAACAAAGGAAATAGGCACTCAAGACTTACCGCAAGAAGAAGCGAAAAAGGCTTGGGAAACTATGCGTTCAAAGATTGAAGAAAGCGTATCATCTGCATCCACGTTCATAGCCAAATTGGAATCTATCGAAAACATAAATGACCGCCTTCGTGAAGGATTTGGTTTGATTAATAGCCTAAAAGACGCTGAAGGTGAATTACAAAAGATAGACGAAAGTGCTATAAAGATTTCATCCACTACGCTTAAAGGACTTTTTGGTGAAGGTCTTAAAGATGACTTGAAAGATTATCTTTCATCATTAACCACTATTGAACGTGTTTATGGTGATGTAAAGAAAGCACAAGAAGAACTTGATAAAACTGATATTTCAGTTGGAATTGGCAATACTTTATGGGATTTGCAAGAAATTAACGACGAAGTACAAAAGTTTGCCACATCAATGGCACAAACTTTTACTGGTGAAGACCTCGATTTGGGCTTGGATGCTCAAAGAATGGCTTTTGAACAAGCAATTCAATCAGTTGCAGAAAAGCAAGAATTGACTGCAGAACAAACAAAGGTATTGCGAATTAAGGCTGAACACGAATATTATGAAGCAACATTAGAAATCTACAAACGTAGGTTGGAAACCGAAACTGGTGCAGCAAGAGAAGCAACAAAGCAAAAAATGCATCAGTTGCAACTCGAGTTTAATACCAACAAATCGTTACAAGAAACTTTTTTCCAATGGTTGTCTGACACAAGAAGTTCTGAAACCCAAAAAATGTTGCAAAATCTCACCAAAGAAGAAATTGCGGCAGGAAAGTGGATGAATGACAAGAACATTGCTTGGATAAAAGAACAAGCAAGAGCATTTTCAAATGAATATGGTGTCGCTTTTGATGATTTGTGGAATTATGTGAAATACGCAAACACTTGGAAAATCTACATTCCTGTGTATTTCCAAACCATTGGTCAAATTTCAGACCTGCAAAAGACTTTCAAGGATGCTGGTATAGACGAAAGATATTACCAAAATTCAGAATCAACGCATGAAGTTCTTTCGCAACTTAAACAAGACCAAAAGAAAGTTGCTGAAGAAATCAAAGCATCAACAAATGCCGCCAAAAAAAGCGCAAAGTACAGGAAAGACTATATTGATGGCTTAAATAAGCAAAATGAAAGCCTAACAAGGCAAATTCACGCACTTGGCGGAATGACGGATGCAGAAGAAAAGGCTGCAAAGGCGCAAAATAAGTTAAACACAAAAAGAAATGCAACCGCAAACAAAGCACAAAAGCAAGCCGAAGATGCAGTTGCAAAGGCTTTGAAAGAAGAAATATCTGTAATCAACCAAATGCAAAGCGCATACGACAAATTGCGAAAAGCAGGAGTTGGTGCTACCGATGCGCTAACCATTGCATCTAGCGGATACGACAAAACTTTGAAAAGCATCAATTCAATTCTTTCTAAATATGGCATTGCACCTTTTAAAGCCGAAGATTTTGTCGGTAGTTCAGACCCACATAAGTTGCTAAACGCATTACAAAGCCAACTTAACACGCTTATTGCGTCAGGTAAGGTGAAAACAATTTCATTGAAAGACCTTGAAGCGGAAATACAAAAAATTACCGTTGACGCAAAGGAATACGACATGAAAAAAATTACCGATGGTTTGAACAACGAACTCGGTAAAATCAAGGAAGAATACGAACTTGCCGTTGAACTTGACGCAAATCCTGAACTTGGCGGTATTTTTGCAGATATGATGGGTATTTCTGAAGACGAACTAAAAAACTTGCCGAAGGATTGGGAACAAGTGATGGCTAAGATGCAAAGCGTCATTGACCAAAAACTAGGAAAAGGCAAGTTCGACCTTTTAGCAAACTTGAACAAGGCTGACTTTGACGCTTGGGTAGAAAGTCAAGGTAAGGATTTGGAAAGCAATTTTGCTGAAGTGTTGAACAAAATCCGTGAAATGGTCAACAAGACAAGGCTTGACGAATCTAAGAAACTTATCGAAGAATGGGATAAGTTACTTGAAGAGTATGCCGAATACGAATACAAGCGCACCAAAATCATCGAAGAAGGTGAAAGGAAACGTAAAATAGCACTAAAAAAAGGTGCTGGTGCTGATGTTATTGATGCTATTAACAAGAAAACGCAACAAAACCTTGCAAAACACGATTTTGACGAGTTCCAGAAATCGCCTACTTGGATTACAGCAACAAGCAATTTGTCAAATCTTGCCGATTCAGCACTTGAACTCCTTATCAAGCGACTTGTTGAATATAGAAAAAAAGCAAAAAATCTTGACCCAAAAGAAATTCTTAAACTCAACAAGGCTTTGCGTCAATTACGCAAGGAACAAATGAAAGACAACCCGTTCAAGATTTTTTCAATAGCAGCAGAAGAAGCAAAAGAAAGAGCAGAAGAATACGATGCTGAAATTGCTGAACTGCAAAAACAAGTTGATGCATTGGGTATTTCACAAAAAAGACGTGAAGGTATCGTAATTTCTCAAGAAGACTTGGATAAGTTGAAAGAATTGTTGGACAAAATCAGCAAATTAAAGGAAGAAAAAGAAGAAGTCGGCAAAGTTCCACTTATCAAGAAAGTCGAACAAATCAAATCATACGTTGACTTGTTTAAACAAGCAAGTGACGCTTTTAAGAGTTTTGCTGACACAACAACAAGTCATGACATGAAACAAGTCGCTAAAGCGATTTCTGATGTCGTGGATGTTGTTTCTTCAGCATTGCAAGGTGCTGCATCTATGGGTGGATGGTGGGGTGCTGTCATAGGCGGTCTTTCATCATTAATCCCTAAGATTTTGGATTGGACAAGTGGAAACGACACAAAAAACTATTTGATAGATGAAAGTCAACTTGCCATCAAGAGATTGACCAATTCATACAAAGAGTTGGAATATGCAGCACAAAAGGCTTACGGTGTTGAGGCTTATGGCGCACAAAAAGCCATGATTTACAATAAACAACTACAACTTCAAGAACTTGAACACCAACTGCAACTTGAAGAATCAAGAAAAGGCAAGTATCGTGACAGGGATGCCATAGCGGAACTTAAAGGTCAAATCATTGATATGAAAAATGAAATCAATGATGCCACCGAAAACATCGTCAATGACTTGCTTGGCATCTCATCAAAAGCGGACTTTGCCGAAAACTTGGTATCATCAATGATTCAAGCATTCAAGGCTGGTGAAGACTACATGAAAGTCTTTGAAGATTCATTCGAGGACATGGTTGACAACATGATTATGAAAGCAATCGTGTCAAGACTTGTCGGAGATTGGATTAACAAGATTTGGGATAGTGTTCAAATGAGGGCAATGGAAACCGATAGAGCAAAGGATGCTGAACGAGAAGTTCAACGCTTGCAAAGACAATTGGAATACTTTAAAAGCGGAGAAGCAAGAAAGGGTGGTCGTGGTAGTCTTTCAGAAGAAGAATTGGCGAGGGCGATTGCACAAACCGAAGAAGCCCTCAACAACGCAATACAAGCATACAACGAAGCAATAACACCTACACCTGAAGATGTTGCAAGTATGCGAGAGTTCTTTGAACAAGGTCGTGACGATTTTAAGAACAACTTCCTTGCCTACATGGATGCTTTTGGCATCACTTTCGGTCAAGACGCAGGAAAAGCAGACCTTTCCGCACTGCAACAAGGCATCCAAGGTATCACCGAGGAAACCGCAGGTGCGCTTGAAGCATACATGAACGGTGTTTCACAACAAGTGTACTACCAAAGCGACATACTGACGCAAATCCGTGACATATTGGTCAACTTCGGTGGCGATGTGACGATTGCAACTAACGCTCAAATCTTGTTTGAACTGCAACAATCTTACCAAGTGCAAATGTCTATCCAATCTATCCTTCAAGGATGGTCTAGCGCAAGCGGACTTGCAGTAAAAGTAGAAATGATATAAAATCATTTGCAAAATACAAAAAAAACACCTATCTTTGCAAAGCAAAATGAACGGTGAACTCTTTAAATATTACAAGGCTGCGCTTGTCAATGGTCTTTGTGGCGAATACAAAGGCTATTGGCAAGCAGCGAGTGATGATAAACTGAAACTTATCACACTCGCAATGGCACAACAATCCATACCCCATGTGGCAACTTACGCTTACAATGGATTGGGATTGACAAAACAATACATAGAAACGGAATTTAAAGACTACATCAACGAAAAAACACCGATTTTAGACGCTGATGATGTTGAAGGATATACCTATGCGCTATATATAGCCGAAAATCGCTTTATAAAGCCGTCAGTTGACGTTTCTCACTTTATGTGGTGTGACAACATCACCGTGGAACTGAAAACGTGCAAATGCCCTTTTCTGTACGTTTCGAACAAATCAAACATAAAACTTGTTCTTGATGGGTTCAACGCACCGAAAATATACCTCTTTGACGAATCAAACGTCACAATAGATGACGCTGACGAAACCTGCTCTGTCACAATCTACAAATATAGCGACAAATGCAACGTCAAATATGGTAAATACTGCATTTCAAAACGCATACAAGAACATCAAAAGAAATTAAGACTATGAACAACGAACTTACTGGTGTTTACTATGTGAAAAATACCGAAAACGGAACCTTCCAAGACATAACAACACTTTTTGACGGTGTTCGAGTGCTTGAAATCAAAGGAATCAACGAACAAGGGAAAGCAATCAACATATACAACGAACAATGGGTCAACGTTCCAAGCGGAAAAGAAGACTTTATGATTACAACGCTTGACGAAAACGAACAACCTGTCATTGTCCGTGAAAACGTTGACGTGGAAATCACTTTCCTCGTTCACCAAAAATACGCAAACAACACTATTGACGTGAAAACACAACACGACTTGTTCATAAACTACATGACACAACAAGACGTGTGGATTAGAACCGCTTACCAAAACAACGCAATAGCACACTGCGTAGCACTTGACGCATACCAACCAACAACAATGAAACTGAAACGTGACAACAACGCTAACTACGCATTGGGAACAATAAAAATGCACTGCTTGGAGAAAATTACACAAGAATAACTATCTTGATTATATATACTCTTTGGCTCTGATTTGTCTCATTGATTTTTTAGTTCTTTATCATTACTCGAATTAAGTAAGCAAAGAAACCCCACCGCTCGTGATGAGTAGTGGGGTTTCGCAACGCTAAAATCAAACAAAAAATGAAACACAAAACAGGTAAAAAAGAATATCCGCTATGACTTTACCACTTTCATGAACAATCGCTTGCCTAAAACGACAAACTTGATTCTATCCCACAAAGACATATGCTCACAAACCCACAACTTGTCACTTAAATCACTAATCTTGTCAAAAAAATCATTGCGCTCATTGGTCAAAGCACAAATCTCACTGTCTTTCGCCAACAAGTCTTCGTTCTTTTTCTTGATGTTGTCTTGTAAATTGGAAATCGTTTTAGTCAATTCATCGTTGCGAACCTTGAAACGTGTCAACTCACCATCCAAAGTCTCAACCAAAGCACTGTTAGCACGATTGTCCGCCTGAACTTTCTTGAAATCTTGCTTGCACTTGGACAATTCCTTGCGCAAAGACTTGGTTTCAACAACAGACGTGCTTAAAGAATCAGACAAACGCTCGTTTTCAGCCAAAGCACTTTCTAAAGCATCGTTTGAACGAACTAAAGCATCCTCCAACTCAGCAATGCGGCTTTCTAATGCAACGTCAGCAACCTTCTTGGACTTTGACGTGGACTTGCGCTTGGAAACAACTTGAGTGTCAATGCACTCCTCTCCACCAACAACACTCGTTGTGGATGTCGTGACATCAGTATCCACATCTACAACAACCGAATCTTTCTTTTCTACCTTCTTTGACATAACCTATAAATTTTTTTTATCAATAGTAACTAAAAATCACTTTCGTTGTAATTGTCTAAATCAGGAATACCAACATCCGAAGAATTAGATAAACCATCTTTTACACGCTTAATCTCAGCCTTAGCACCAGACTTCGGATAAGATGCCATGTTCAACGTCTGACCAAGAACAGTGTAACCAGCAACACTTTCACCATGTTCAACCGAATAAGGCAATACCTCACCCTTCACCTGAACCAACATACCATTGCCAAAATGCTCACTGACATAACGCTTGAAATATGACTTGAATACACATACCCAAGACAAAAACTTTCCGTCTATGTAAACACCATCACTACTGCGCTTGTAACCGTTCTTGTATTCATCAACGAAAACAAGACAACTGTCTTGCAAATACTTTACATTGCGAATGAAACCTAATATCTGTATGTCAGCCATATATCAAAACTTGATTTTTGACGCAAAATTAATACCATATTTGCAATATACCAAATTTGAATTACGAATTTTCTAAATTTAACACCTTTTTACCATATCACAAACGATTTTTTTGACTTTAAACGAAATTACAACCATACATACAACCATAAAATTCGATTTAAGGGGTCTAGCGTGCGTTCTAAGCGCATCTAATACCAAAAATGAACAACTATACCACCTTGAAAATTTGATGCCCTTAAATCGCCTTAAAATCGTTTTTCCCCTTTTTGAAATTTTTTTCTGAAAATAAGATTGTTTGTACCACATCATATCCCCTACGCTCCCCTCCCTCCCCTCCTTTTTGGTCTCGCTCCCTTATGAGGGGAGGTGAGAACCGAGGTTGAAGCGTGCAGAATAACTATCAGCAAAGGGCTGAGCGTTGTTTCTTTTTTTATTGTCCGATTACAAAAGTAACAAGGCACGCTAGGGGCACGCTAGGGGAACGTCTAGGGGCACATCTAGGGGCACGCTAGG
>Ga0247609_10006665_pt1 | contig 11098 bp, 9 predicted proteins | sample 172DNAGHGlowgp2_FD_193487 | JGI IMG/M metagenome (GOLD analysis project Ga0247609, IMG submission 193487) | Sheep rumen microbial communities from Palmerston North, Manawatu-Wanganui, New Zealand - 1728 DNA GHGlow gp2 | ecosystem: Host-associated > Mammals > Digestive system > Stomach > Rumen ... | reverse complement strand
CAAATCAAAAAAAATAAAAATCTTAAACCTTTCGGATAAAAAATATAAAGGAACGGTTGAATTTAAATCTGTCAAAGATTATCCGTATCAAATTGTAAATATTGAAAAAGGATTTGATAAAAATATTCTGGCAGATACTCAAAAAATCCCGATAACAGAAGATTATACGGATATAAAAACATATTGTGCATTTGTAAATGCAGAAATCGGATTAAATGAATTAAGTAATAATACAGGTGAAACAGATGTTTTTGTTACGGATACTTCCATTGGGAATTCTAAAATTTTTCTCATTGTTGAAAACAATGAAATTCGTCTCGGAAATAAAAAAATAAGAATACTTGACTTTGAAGATAAGGGAGATACCTATAATAGGGGTTATTCAAAAAATAATGAGCCAAAAGAAGCTGAAATTATATTTTCTAAAAAATATATGGAGGGCGATATTCGTTCAACTTTAAGAATTGATGTAAGATCCGGAGAAGATATTATGCATATTAATACAAGTTTGGATAAAGAATCACCTCTAATTCATTTTCACATAGAATGGGAAAATACAAGAAAAAACCATCTTTTACAACTATCCGTTGAAACAGGTAATGATATAACAGTTACAAAATCCGAAGATTTTGATAATATTATTGAGCGTAATTTTAATCCACAATATAACGTACTATTAAATCTTCCGGAAGAAAAGGGAATTGAAGTAAAAACAAATTCTAGACCTATGCACAGAGGTGTAATTGCTAATGAAATAGGTATTGTTACAGAAGGAATTACTCAATACGAAATATGTGGTTCAGAGTTACGAATACCTCTTTTAAGAGCAGTCGGGGTGATTTCAAATCCAAAAAATCCTGCAAGAACTACACCTGCAGGTCCTCCATTAGAAGTTCTTCAGGCACAAAAGTTAGGCAAAAATATTTCTGATTTTTGGATTTTTCAGGGAAATAATTTAGAAGAAATGATAAATCAAGTCTATAATAAATGCGTAATTATATGTGAATAAGTTTTATTAGTGAAGCATTATATTTGGTTATCAAAATAAAGATGAGGAGTTATATGCTAAAACAAAAAAAATTAGGAAAGGGGGTTGTATACTATTCAGATTTAATACCTGAATTAGAGCATTTTTTTACAACAAGATTAACAAATGTTGATGAATATGCAGATGATATTTGTGAGTATTTAAAAATAGATAAAATTAATCTCATTCACCCTGAACAAACACATTCATCAAATGTTGAATTTGTAAAAGAAGGACAACAAAATTATCCTGACACAGACAGTTTGATATTAACTAACTCAACACAGGCAATATATTTAAGATTTGCTGATTGCACTCCTGTTATTTTATATGATAAAAAATCTAATATTGGAGCGATAGCACACGCAGGCTGGCGTGGAACAGCTTCAAAAATTGTTCCGAAAACCGTAAGTAAAATGCTGGAGTATTCAAAAACCGAAGAAAAAGATATATATGCAATAATCGGTCCTGCAATAGGAAGCTGTTGTTATGAGGTAGGAAAGGACGTTGTAGAAAAAATAAGTTTAACAATTAAAGATAAAAAAAATATAATAATCTCTCGTCAAAAAGCAGATTTTATTGATTTAAAAAGAGCAAATGCTCAACAATTAATTGAATATGGTATTCCAAAAGAAAATATTGATATTTGTCCCTTTTGCACATCTTGTAATAACAACGAATTTTTCTCCTACAGAAAAGAATCAGGTACAATACAGAGACACAATGCCGTAATAAAATTAAAATCTTAATATCTGAATGTATTGTACTGAAATTCATGTGATAGCATAATTATTTTACTCCTTAACATTTGTTACATTTAACAGGAAAAATAGCAAATTCTCTGAAAAAAAATACTTTATTACTGTGTAAAGGTTATAAATAAAATTGGGTGTATTTTTATGGTTAGCAGTGTTTTTTCAACAATGAAACGATGTGGCGAATACGGTGCCAACTATCTTTTAGGGACAGGTTCGCAAAGGGTAGGTAAAGAAATCGGTTTAGCTATTCAGGCACGTTCAAAAGCCGGTATGTCCTTGCCTAAATCGGTTATTACAGGATTTTCAAAAGGGGTAGCAAGAACCAATAAAGATTTGGCTAAAACCGGTTATTTTAAACATCTCGGGGCGACCTTCTCTGCTATCGGAAAAGAGATGTCTGCCGGTTGGAAAGGTGCTAAAGGATTCTCAAAATTAACAAAAGCAATAAAACCTCTTGGAAAAGCAATGCCTTTTATAATGAACGCATTATGGTTAGCGCAATCTATTCCTGATATAGTTTCCAGAACAAAAGATGAAGGTATCTGGGGCGGAATAAAAGAAACAGGAAAAGCTCTGGCTAATATGGCTATCTTTGCAACTGCTTCGGCTGTCGGGGCGACCTTTGGTACAGTCGCTATGTTAGCACTGCCTATTGCAGTCAGTATGATTACAACCCCTTTAATCGGAGAACCATATTCGGCTAAAAAAGCAAAAGAGGAAGAAGCACAAAAACAAGCTCAAAATCAGGCAGGAGGCAATCCGTTTGAAAAGGAGCCTGTTGTCGGGCAAAAACTTGATGTAACATCAAAGGTCTGATTTGAGGTGATTATAAAAGTTTGCGACTTTTGAATCAACCATAACTCTTGAAGGGTTAAAATTATGCAGATATAATCCTTCAAAAGTTTTTATCCGACTAAAAGCTACATAAGCCTGTCCTTTTTCAAAAATCCTTGAACAGTCAACTACAAGTTTATCAAGAGACATCCCTTGTGATTTGTGAATTGTTATTCCATAAGCCAATCTTATTGGAAACTGTTTTCTTACTGCTATAAGTTCTTCATTATTGTAAAATTCAAAATCGTGCCGTTCTATTTTTGAGGTTACTCCGTTATCAAACAATATTAAAATATAATCTTCATCTATTTCTAATACCGTTCCGCACGATCCGTTTATTAATCCTTTTTCAAAGTCAAGATTTATCAATAACATTACTCTTGCATAATTTTTTATGACGATATTTTTTTCGGCATTACAAACTGTGTCTATTCTTTTTAGAATATTAGAATCCTTTTCTGTTTTTGGGGTTGTTATTAATTTTTTGCCTTTATATATTCCGTCAAAAGAAAACAGGTGATATTCTTTTGAATCGATACTTCTTAACCTTGTGTTATTATAGTTGTCCGCTTCACTGTTTGTTGCAAAAATATGAAGAATATCTGACAGGTCGTTGTCATATCTAAATTCACGTTGTTTAAGAAAATTTATATCGTCCTTTGTCAGGGCATTTATCCTCATATGAGATAAAATTTCAATAAAATCTTTTTCTTTTTGACGATAATTTTCTGTTAAAAGAACTATTTTTAATTTCAAATCCTGCCACAAATCAGATTCAAAACAATATTTTAATTCTTTTGAATTATCTTTATTTACCGGAGGCAACTGAAAAAAATCACCTATAAGAATAAGTTGTAATCCTCCAAAAGGGGCCCAATTATCTCTGACTTTTCGTAAAACCATATCTACATATTCAAAAGTATTTATATCGAGCATTGAAATCTCATCTATTGCAAGAATAGCCGCTTTTTGTATATTCTTTTTTAAAGAAGATTTTTTTAAAATTCTTTCTACAGTCTGCTCCACACTCCTGTTACAAATCCCGACACCTGCCCATGAGTGCAGAGTCTGTCCCTTAACGTTTACGGCTGCAATACCGGTTGTGCTTGTTACAACAAGAGAGGGGATTCTTTGTTTTAATTTATTTAAAATATAACTTTTTCCTGTTCCGGCATGTCCGGTTATAAATAAGTTTTCTCCGTTTTGGATTATATTCATTATATTTTTAAAGTTTTCATCATCTTCTTCATCACAAATCATTACTGATGAATTAATGCCTGTGCTTTTTTCACTGATATCCAGATTTGGGATTTCTATATCTTGAGGAATTGTTAGTAGGGGGCGACCGAAAGTTCCCTTTTTTATTACAAGTATTTTATCATCAATTAGTGTGTCAATTTCTGATGACAGAGATGTTAAAGTCATATCTTCAGCCAGTCCGTAATATACAGAGGTAAGTGCTTTATCATTAAACCCATTTTCTTTTATAGCTTTGCTGCCTTTTAATAGTTTTGCTATTCCACCCCTTCCGTATAAACCTTGAAAGTCATTAACACAGTTAATAATAGCCTTTTGAAGAAAGGTATAATTTTTTGTGTCGGATTTTACTGTTGTTATCGTTTCTCCGTATTCTTTTACCTGATCGGAATTATATAGTTCATAGCCAAAAATTTCACCGTCAGAGCCTACTCTTGAAAAAGATACAGGAGCAGTTACAGGAGTCATTTTTTGTTGTACACACTCTTTTTTAGAATACCATACAGACGATGAAAAGTTATTTTTTATTTTGAAACATTCCAGTATGCATTGGGTTAAAACACTTGGATATTTTCTTCCCGACGCATTTTCATGCGGTATTTTAATATTTTTGTATAAATCAGCACATACTTCCGTAAGATATTGGTAATCTTTTTCTGTTGACAGCAATATTTCTAAAACATCATCTGTTTTTGCAAAGTCCATTATAATCACTCCTGATATATGTGAACAGTTAAAATTTTAATAAAATTTTAATTGTATCTTTTGCTTTGTTTGCCTCAAAAGCTTCAACGGCCTCGTCAACAGAATAAATTTTCGATATGAATGGCTTAAAATCTATTCTTTTGTTTTTTAATAAATTTAGAGCAGGTTTAAACTGTCCGCATCTTGAACCTAAAACCGTTATTTCATTTATTACAATCGGAGCAAGATTTAATTCCTTACCTGTAGCAATTGTACTCTTTAGAACTAATACCCCTCTGGGTTTTACTAATCCCATAGATGTTTCAAAACCGGATACGGAACCTGTTGCTTCCACAACTACATCATAAGAATTGTCAATTTTTGCATCGTTTAACAAAATTGTTTTTACTCCTTGATTTTTTGCAATATTAAGTTTGTTTTGATGTTTTCCGATAAGGGTTACGTCTAAACCCTGACAGTGAAGGGTTAGTGCTGTTGTGAGTCCTAATTTCCCGTCACCTAAAACTACAACTTTTTGGATAGGTTGAATGTGCAGTTGCTCTGTTATTTCACATGCTGCCGCAAGAGGTTCAACAAAAACAGCCTGTTCATCTTCAACTTCTTCAGGAATTTCAAAAATGACATTTATTGGCATAGTTACATATTCTGCCATACAACCGTCTTTTCTCCATATTCCCAAAGTATGGCGATTTGGACAATGACGATAATTTTTTACTGCACACCATTCACAATCAGGGTCATCACAACCATAGCTTATTTCCGCTGTAACACGTTTTCCGATTAGATAATTACTCTTTGCTTTTAAATCATCAGATAAACCTTCTGTATTTACCCCCTCTACAATCCCGATAAATTCATGCCCTAACACGCCATTGTATCCCATATAACCTTTTGTTATCTCATAATCAGTGTTGCAAATTCCTGCAAGAGTCACTTTTATTAAAGCTTCTCCCTTTTTTGGAACCGGTTTTGCATAATTATTATCAAGTTTTAATCCATCTTTATCATTAAAAACAACAGCCTTCATATTTCCCCCTATAAATTTAAAAATAAATTTTCCACTAAATACATATTGAAGATAATAAGATAATAGGACAGCAAGACATAATAATTTAGTACTTCTACTCACTATTCACTATTCACTCAAATATTATTATTTTGTGAAAAAACTCATACGTAAATTTTAAAATAATAAAAATGAAAAGTCCACATTAAAATTTTAAAAATCTTAATTTCTTAATTTGATAATGTATTCATTATTATCTGACTACAGGGCTATAAAATTTAAGTATACAACGACATTACACAAGATATATTATGTACAAATCTACAAATTAATTTTTAATTTTGTATATGATTAAGCAAATATTAAAAAATAGCATATTTTTGAAATTTTTGATAAAATTTAAATATGGGAGCGATAGCATTTAAAGGTACAGTAACATATTCAATTTACAGACAGCTTGAAAAAAGCTTTGTTAGTGTTGTTTCTACCATAGGTGATATAATCACTTACGGAGTTAGAACCATTAAATATATAACAAAAGGCGGAATAAAAAAATCAGAATTGATAGAACAATGTGCAAGATTTGGTGTTAGCTCACTCCCTATTACCTTATCCATAGTCGGAATGTCTGCGATTATTGTATCAATGCAAGTTGCAGGAGAAATGGTAAAACAGGGTGCCGGTAATTTTGTGGGATTGCTTGTCGCAATGCTTATTGTAAGAGAGGACGGGATTATAATGTCCGGGTTTGCAATAATATCAATGATCGGTTCTTCTCTGGCATCAGAGCTTGCAACTATGCGTGTAACAGAGCAAATAGATGCTATAAGGGTATTGAAAGTAAATCCGGTAGAATACCTTTTTGTCCCAAGAGTGTTATCAGGAATACTTATGATGCCGTTAGTCTTGATAATAGCATCTCTTGTAGGGATTATCGGTGGCGGAGTTGCTGCTCATCTGGCATCAGGATTATCTTATAAAGCGTATTTTGATTCAGTTTGGAACGGTTTATATATGAAAGATATGAATGTTGCACTTTTAAAAGCAGTCGTTTTTGGATTTACGATTGCACTTGTAAGCTGTACATGCGGATACAAAGCAACCGGTGGTGCAAAAGGTGTAGGCGAAGCTACAACAAAGGCTGTTGTTTGGTCTTTTGTAGCTATTGTTATATGGGATTTGGTTTTTTCAATAGTATTTTTCTTTTAATGCCTGTTGGAAAATTATGTTACAATATAAAGGGAGAGTTTAAAGGTAAACGTTTAAATGGGAATAGAGGTTAAAAATCTTATAAAAACATTTGGGAAAAACGTAGTCATAGATGATTTATCTTTTAACGTTGAACAGGGTGAAACGCTTGCCATTGTCGGTTTTAGCGGTTCAGGGAAAAGTACTGTATTAAAACTTATTTGCGGGCTTATTCCTAAAGATTCCGGAGAAATAATCACTTCAGGTGATATTGCTATGGTATTCCAGTATTCTGCCCTTATAGATTCTCTTAATGTTTACGATAATATTGCATTCGCTCTCCACGAAAGAAAAGATTTAAGAAGTAAATATACGGAACAAAAGATAAAAACAATTGTTCGTGATAAATTGGCTATGGTAGGTTTAGCCGGAATTGAATATAAGTATCCGTCAGAATTATCAGGTGGTATGCAAAAACGTGTGAGTTTTGCACGTGCAATTGTGACAGAACCGGATATTATTCTGTATGATGAACCTACAGCAGGGCTTGACCCTATGTCTTCGACTCTCATTGAAGACTATATTGTAAGATTAAAAGAAGAAACCAAGGCCGCATCTATTGTTGTAACACACCAAATGTCAACAATAACAAGAACAGCTGATAAAGTTTTAATGCTGTATGGCGGCAAATGTGTTTTCTTTGGAACACCGGAAGAGTTGTGCAGACAAACAACACCATATACTAAACAGTTTGTTTCTGCCAGTTTGGAAGGTCCTATGAAAATGTTAAAATAATCAGAAAAGGAATAAAAAATGAAATTATCATCATCTTTTAAAGTAGGAATTTTATCGCTCGCAGCACTAATGATATTCTTTTGCACTGTGCTCTGGGTAAAAGGGAGAGCTCTATCTTCGGCTGACAGAATAGAAGTACATTTTAAAGATGTTAACGGGATAAGACCGGGGTCTGCAGTACAAATGATGGGTTTAAGAGTAGGACAGGTTGAAGAAGTTATTCCTGTTGTAGAAGGGGATAACAGTTATGTAAAACTAAAATTTGTTATAACAAATAAAAATGTTAAAATTCCGAGAGCATCAATGCTTTCAATTCAGCAGTCAGGTTTAATAGGAGAACAATTTTTGGAAATAACTCCTCCTAAACTTAAACCGGTTTATCTTCCTGCAAACCGAGAAATATTGCCTAAAGGAACAAAGGTTCAAATAAAACTTGATGAAAAATATTATGATGTAGGTTTTATAAGACGCACTCAAATCTTAAGTAAAATGGTCATTCCTAAAAATTTGCAGGAAAACATAACAACACAATATGCATATAGATATGATTATATGGTTGACCTTCCGGGGTTAATACTGCCTGAATTTACTGTGGGAGAAGTGGTTTTTGATAAAGGAGAATATAAATTAAGAATACGTCCTCTTGATAATTCTTCTATTCCTTATCCTAATCAAAACTCTCCATACACGATAATGGAGCCTATGAGAATAGCTGACTTCCTTGATTTACAATATCAGGCAGCTGAATCTTTGACAGAAACAAATAAGAAATTAAATGAATTGCTTGATGAAAATATGGTTGCCGAACTTAAGCAAACCATTATAAACATAAAGTCCTTAACTGCACAGGCAACAACAACTTTAGGAAAGGCTGAATTGCTTGTTGATGAATCGAGAAAAGATTTGAATGCAATGATGACAATGATGAACGATGTATCCTCTAACTTTAACGCTCTTTCTAAGAACTTAAATAATATAATAGGAGATGCTAATTTTAAACCGACTTTCTTTGAAACTACAAAGAATTTAAATAATCTTGCAAAGGAACTAACACCTATAATTGGTGCTGTTGATGCGCAAAAATTCTCATCGGATTTAAGTATTACGATGAGTAATGTTGCTGAAATAAGTAATTCTCTCAACAGAATGTCGAAGGACGATAAACTCAAAAATTCTCTTATGCAGACTATTGATAATGTAAATAAAGCATTATGTAATATTAATGCGACCCTTGATGTTGTAAACAATACAAAGGATAAAGCAAACGTAAAACAAGTTATGGAAGATACGGCAGTTACTGTTCATAACTTGAAGAAATTTTCCGAAAAATTGAATAAGAGATTTTTAATTTTCAGATTATTGTTCTAAGGTCAGCTTTCTTGTTTAAAGGTACTTTTAAAAATTTCTTAATTAAGTAAAAATAAGAGTATCCATAGTCGTTTATTAAGTCATATTTTATAACAAATCGCCGGCATCTGTTCGACGGCGATTCTTATTTTAAATATAATTTTATGCTACTTCATATAAAGCATCAACTATAATAGGATCCCACTTCGTTCCGGCCTCCTGTTTCATAATAGTTAGTGCTTCTTCTTTTGTCATAGCTTTTCTGAAGGCACGATCAGATGTCAAAGCTGAATATGCATCTGCGACAGCAATTATTCTTGAACCCAACGGGATTGACATTCTTGCCAAACCTTCCGGCTCCCCTGACCCGTCATAACGTTCTTTATGATAACAAATATATGGTACAACTTCTGATAAGAAATTAATCTTCATCAATATATTTACTCCGATATTAGAATAAGTTTTTAGCTTATCCCAATCTTCTTTGCTTAATTTACCTCTGTTAGAGAACAATTCTTCAGGTAAGGCTATTTTCCCTATATTTGATAATAAACCTGCATAATATATAAGGTCTTTTGTCTTTTCATTTAGTCCTAATTCAGCTGCAAGTTTACGAGCCAGATCTGCAGTATTTTGAGAGTGTGCAACACTGTATTGACCCTTAATATCAACAGCTGTAGCTAATGCTTTTATAAAGCTTTCCTGATTGTCACCTAAATCTCCTATTAAAGCTGTTAATTCTGCTCTCATATGTTGTAAATCTATTATTTCTGCATCTTTAGTATCAATCAGGGCATTTGCCTCATTAATAGTTTTTTGAAGTGCTATAGAAGTCCCAAATAATCTTGACATTGACTCAACCAGATGTATAAATTCCGGTTTTATTTTCTTTTCTGAATAACTTTCTATTACAAAAATACCGACAACATTGGCATTGTTATGAATAGGTATTGCAATATAACGGTTAACTTTATCTTCGTTTAACTGGTTAAATTTCTTGATATTCTTAATCTTATCAGATGTAACAAGAACAGTTCGAACATTTTTAAGTGCCTGAACGACAGGTTCGTCTTCACTTAAATCAAAACCTATATTCTGTGTAAATATATCTTTGTCAAAATCTATTGATGAGCCAGCCAAAACAATATCTTTTTCAATATTATCTAATCCACACGCAAAATCTTTTGTTAAATATACAAAACACGCATCATTTTCCAAAATTTGTGTCATTGTCTTTGCGATTGAATTGTAGATAATGTAATCATCTTTTGAATTAAAACCAATAACTGATAAAGTGTTATCCATTGAATATACAGATATAAGTTCAGTCAACTGGTTTTTTAGTTTAGCTGTTTTATTTTTCTCGCTTTTACCTATTTTTTCAGCTAAATCTTTAGAGATTAAATTTTCTGAAATAAAATCTCCTAAATTAAGGGCAAATATTTCTTCCAGAGGATCGCCTTCGACCAAATCAATTGATCTTCCGAATAAAGAGGCTCCTTTTTCTTCTTCTGTCATAGTTGTATACCTTCTAAAATCTTCGTTATTTTGTGATATTTATTATACTCTACATTACGGCACATATGTAAAAAACTTTAACGTTTTTTACATAATTTTATACTTTAGTTGTAAAATTTTATACTTATGTAGTAAAACGACCACAGAAATTTTTCCGTGGTCGTTTGTTTATATTTTATATTTATAGACTATGCGATTACATCTACTTTTGAACCTTGATGGCTCATATTTCCATGTGCAATTGCATAATCTGTTCCTGTAGTGTCTTTTACAGATTCAGCTGCTAAAACAGGTCTGTATGGACTTTCATATAAAACAACATCCTCTTGTTTTTTAATTTTTTTTGTTGCTTTTTTTATTACTCCTGTTGTTGCGCCACCCGGAAAATAATCGTATTTTCTGGCTTCTTTAACAAGTTCTTTGCCTTCTGTAAGCATTGTTTCCCTGCCGGTAAAATTAATTTTCATTTTTATATCTCCTATATTAATACACCTCTGGTATAATTGTTTAATACTTATAAAAATTTTTTTTTGTTATATTTATTAAGAAACTGTTACAATACGTTCTAAAAGACCAAATATTATAAAATTTAAGAAAAATTTCTATTTAATTAGATTATATCACAAATTCTGTTATTTACTTCTTACTGAAGAATAACTCTGT
>Ga0247609_10006663_pt1 | contig 11101 bp, 9 predicted proteins | sample 172DNAGHGlowgp2_FD_193487 | JGI IMG/M metagenome (GOLD analysis project Ga0247609, IMG submission 193487) | Sheep rumen microbial communities from Palmerston North, Manawatu-Wanganui, New Zealand - 1728 DNA GHGlow gp2 | ecosystem: Host-associated > Mammals > Digestive system > Stomach > Rumen ... | reverse complement strand
TGACCGTTTTCGTCATAGTTATAAACTCTGATAGTGTCTTCTTTGGTTTCCTGATACATGACAACAACAAAATTGCCTATTATATCATAAGACGAAGACGAAGGCCATTCAACTCCGTTTTCCTGATCATTTTGCTGCTGTTCTTGCGTACGGGTGTCCTTAAGATAAACGTACTCTCTGGTCGTTTTATCATAAACAAGCCATACTGTGTTGGATTCAATATGAGTACTGCCATCTGCAATTTCACCCATGAAATCGGCAAGACCGTTTGCGTCTGTTCCCGTTGAGTTCATTGCAACCTGATACGCATAAGCCGTAGCTTCAATGCCTGCTCGTGCAAGATACTCTGCTTTTTTGCCGTCTGATGCATAGCGGACAGATCGAACACTCTGCATGCTGTAAGCATACATAGCTGTGCCCAATAAAGAAAGTACAACCAGTAAAATCATAACGCCCGGTAAAGCCATACCGCTTTTATGATTGAACTTTATCTCCTTTTTAGTTTTCATAGTACTGTCCACTCCTTTGACTTGTGAATAGCAACAATTTAAACGACAACACGAAGCATTTCTTCAATTGAAGTTTCACCTTCAATGATTTTATACATTGCGTCCTGTCTGAGCGTAAGCATGCCCTGAGTCATCGCAAGGTCTCTGATTTCAATACCTGTTGCGCGTTTCAGAATAAGCTGACGCTGTTCCTCTGTAACAGTGAGGAATTCGAATACAGCCTGACGGCCTTTATAACCCGTATTATTACAGGTTAAGCATCCGTGAGGTTTATAGAATGTAAATGTTTCCTGTCCCGGGAACTCGTCAAACGGGAAATCGGGAAGAATGTTTTTAACTTCTTCCTTTGATAATTCATAAGGTTCTTTACAGCTCTTGCAAAGTCGGCGTAAGAGTCGCTGTGCAAGAACGCCTATAAGCGAAGACGCCGTAAGGAACGGCTCAACGCCCATTTCTTCAAGTCGTGTAATCGCCGTCGGAGCATCATTTGTATGGAGCGTTGAAAGAACCAAGTGTCCTGTAAGAGCCGCCTCAATGGCTATCTTAGCCGTCTCGGAGTCACGAATCTCACCGACCATTACTATATCGGGGTCGCTTCGCAGGATAGAACGAAGACCTGCTGCGAACGTCATGCCTGCGCGGGGATTCATCTGTACCTGGTTAATACCTGCCATACGGCGCTCAACGGGGTCCTCAAGCGTAATCGTATTTTTTTCGTTTGTACTTACCTCTGCAAGCGTCGCATAAAGCGTTGTCGATTTACCGGAACCGGTAGGACCGGTAACAAGGATAAATCCGTAAGGCTTGTGAATTGCATCGACAAATCTGTCTATCTGACGCTTGGAGAATTTAATATCCTTAAGCTTTAAGGATTCGTTTCGTCTTTCCAAAAGACGCATAACAACCTTCTCACCGTAAACGGTAGGAAGGGTTGCAATACGAAGGTCGAATATCTTATCGTCAAAACGGACTGTTGCGCGGCCGTCCTGAGGGATACGTTTTTCGGCAATATCCATACCGCCAATAACCTTAACACGCGAAACCGCAGAGTTATAAATTTTCAGCGGATTTGTCATAACCTCCTGAAGAACGCCGTCGATTCTGAAACGGACGCGCATGTTCTTTTCAAGAGCCTCCATATGAACGTCGGATGCGCCGGCACGTACTGAGTTATTAATTATCTGATTAACGAGCTGAACTGCAGGCTTGTCATCAAGCGAAACCTCTTCACCGTCATCTGAATCTTCCGAATCTTCATCATCTTCGGAGAAATTGCTTATATTTGAACTGGTGTTAACGAAGTTCTCTATGGCCGCTGTCAACTCGGTATCGGTTGCAACAAGAGGCTTAATATCATACCCGGTTATTCTCTTCAGATCGTCTATCGTAATAATGTCGTTGGGGTTCTTCATTACAACGTAAAGCGTACCGTTCTCTTCAAAAAGAGGAAGCACACTGTTACGCATCGCCATCTCAGGTGTAATGAGACTTGCAACCGACATATTTACGCCTATTTCGTTGATTGAAATAAACTGAGTATATGTTTTTTCAGCAAGAGCTCTTGCAATATCCTCCTCAGTACAGTAACCGAGTTCAACGAGGATTGAACCTACAAGTGCCTTATTTGTCTTCTGTATTTCAAGCGCCTCGTCAAGCTGGTCCTCAGTTATTTTACCTGCGCTGAGCAGTCTTCCGCAAACACTGCCCGGAAAAACTATATTCTTGCCCATTAAGAATTCGCCTTTCGATTATTAATAATTGTGTTTCCACACCTTTATTATACTACAAATTACTTTGAAAAAGCAACAACATTAATTGTAGCAATCTTGTTGCCATTTGAATTGGGATCAAAAGTTACACCGTCAATTCTGTAATATCTGTCCTGTGTAATAATACCGTCACAAACGGCCATAAGGTTTTCAAATTCACCTTCAACAGTAAGAGTAATATTAAGGCTCTGAACATCACCCACAGCGGTCTGCTCACCAAATTCAATAAGGTTCATTCTGCAGTCATAAGCCTTGCAGAAATTATCAAAGAATATCATGAAATCCTGCTGGCTGAGTCCGTCCGTTGTGATAAGGGCTTCATACTGCTCATTCTGCTTAATATACTGTTCGCTGCGAGCCTTTAATGTTAAAAGATTTCCGATAGCAACCTTATTATCCTGGAAAACCTGAACCTGATTTGCAACCTGTGTTTCGACCTCTTTTGTCTGCTTTGCAGTATAAACGCAAAGACCTATAAGAGCAGCACATGCAATTGCAATTATGACAACAAGTACTCTTGGATCCGCAGAGAGCTGTTTAAAATCAATTTTCATTTCTTTTTTCATTTCTTATCCCTCCGCTGCTGTTGTTGTTTCAGCTTCACTGGCCGCAGTTGTATCGCCGGAAGCCGCCTGTGTTGTACTTGTATCATTTGACGCGCTTGCTGCTTCACCCGTTGTGGTCTCACCGTTAGCATTTGTCTGAGTTTCTGTAGGAGCAGCGGACTCTGAAACAACCTCCGCCTTTCCGTCGGAAGATAGTGTGCCCTGTGTTGCAAGCGCAAGTCCAAACGTGACTGTCTCCGTACCATCGGTATTATACTTCTTGACTATTTCGTTGGTTACTGCAGAAGAAACATAATCCTTTTCCGCAAACGAATCTCTGCAGTCAAAAACATCTTCATAGCTTGAACATACACATTGTATATTGCATACTCCCGCTGTGAACCAATCTCCCAGTGTTATGCTCTTAATATGAACATATGAAGGCATTTCATTTATAACCTTAGATAAAAACTCCGTTGAAGAAATACCCTTTGTTTTTATACTGGTATAAATGTTTTCGTTGCTCTTCATATTATCATAGATTGTCTGATACTGCTCAAGAGCCGGGAACTGAGCAACCAGCTCACTGTTTGCCTTGTTAACCTTGGCAAGCTGACGCTTAACAAGTATATTCTTGACAACAAAACCTGCATAAACGATAAACAAACAAATCAAGATTAAAAGCGCAACCTTCGCAACAATATCTTTGGTTGCCTTACCCTGTCTATATTTTCTATAGCTTTCAGGTAAAAGACTTACTTTAAACACTTCTTTATCCCTCCAATGCCTGTATTGCCATGCTTATGCATGCTGTATAGGGTTTAATATCAATAGCGCCGCCGAGATTGGCATAGAATGACGGAGCCTCGAGAGGAAGCGATACCGAACCCTTCAAAACCTCTGCGATCTGATTTGCATTTTTGACATCCGCTGCAAAATAAATAACATCGACCATGTCCATAGGATACTGTACGCTGTAATAACTAAGTGAAGCATTCAATTCTGAAACAAGCATATCTGTTGCCTCTGTGATTTGTTCCTCGGTAGCTTCTCCCTTATAAATACTCTGAACAGCGTCATAATGCTTTTCGGGAATTGAAATTGAACGTACTGTCTGTACCTTTTCTCCTTTAATAAACATAAAGTTAATAATTCCGTTGGACACATTGAGAAGGCAATAACACTTATCCGGGTGAGAAACAGAAGCAGCCCTGCAAAGCGTAAATGCAGTCGGCTCAACATCATATATGCTCTTCTTCGCCGCTCCGAAAACATTAATAAGCTGTTCAAGCATGGATTTTCTCGCTCCGACAAGAACTACATCTATCATTTCCTGTCCGTCTGAATTTGCAGAATCACCGGCAACAATAAAATCCATTTCCATTTCCTGAACCGAAACGGGCATAAACTCCTGTGCCTGAAGGAAAATCATATTCCTGAGTTTATCATCCGAAACCTTCGGGAAGGAAGCATATCTCATAACGACGTTTTCATTGTTAACTCCGACAACAATATCCTCAGCAGAGAAATTGTTGCCCTTCATCAATCTGAGAAATGCATCCGAAAACTTTTCAGCATCTCTGATAAAACCCTCTTCGACAACAGCGCTTTCCAGCGCCTGAGTGCCGTATGCAGTAAGCTTATATCCACCTCCGGATTTTGTCACTTCAACTGCACGGATTTCATATGAATTATACTCAAATCCGATAACCGAGTCTAACTTTGCCATAATATCAATCTCCTAACAGAATCTGTTTCTTTTCTATTATTAATAACCTTCCATTGTTGTTGCGGCAGTGAACATCGGAATGTAAAGTGCAAGAAGCATACCGCCGACAACTCCGCCTACGCCGACAAGCGCAATAGGCTCAATAAGTGATTTCAGGTTCTGAGAAGCAACTTCAACATCTTCCTCAAAGAACTCCGCGACCTTATCAAGAAGATCGGGAAGAGTACCTGATTCCTCACCGATTGCAATCATACCGATAAGCATCGGCGGGAAAAGCCCGCATTTATCAAGGGAATCCGATATTGATTTACCGTCTTCGATATCTACAATTGCCGATTTAACCGCTTTATCAATCAAATCACTGCCCGCTGTTCCACCGGCGCTTTCAAGTGCCTGAACCGCTGTAACACCGCCTGCAAGAAGAGTTGCAAGAGTACGGCAGAAACGCGCAACAACCATTTTTGTCATAAAGTCTCCGAATTTCGGCAGGGTCAACTTGTGATTTTCCCAGAATATGTGAGCGGGTTTACTCTTAACAATTGTTCTGATTATAATAATCAAAGCAACGATACCGAGAATCCAGAAATACCAGCTTTCACGGATACTGTGCGAAAGACCGAAAATAGCCTTTGAAATACCGGTTACCTCTGTATCGCCCATCATTCCCTCAAAAATCGGTACCATGAATACAAGCATAGCTACAAGGAGCACTAATGCAAAAATGCCGATATTTCTCGGATATGAAACCGCAGATTTAATATTATCCTTTAACTTTTTTTCCTTCTGAAGCTGTGAAGAAAGGCTTATAAGCGACTGTTCAAGAATACCGCCTAACTCACCGGAACGAATCATAGCGATAAACAATCCGTTAAAAATGTTCGGATAACGCGCAAATGAATCTGCAAGTGTGCTACCGCCTTCAACGTCTTCCGAAATCTCTTTTATTGCACTGGCAAGCGTCTTGTTAACAGTCTGCTTTGAAAGAGTAGTCAAAGCTCTCGTTACCGGAACACCGGCTGATGTCATTGCTGCAAACTGGCGGCAAAAAATTGACAAATCCGCAATTTTAACTTTCTTTTTTCTTCCGCCGGTCCTTGTTCCCTTTACAGACTTTTCCTGAATTGTTGTAACCGTAACTCCGGCTTCACGAAGCTTTTCCATAGCGGTTCTGGTATCTTCCGCTATTACTTCACCGTGAACGGTCTGTCCCTGTTTGCTTAAACCGTCATAGGTATATGCTGGCAAGTATATTCCCCCTAATTAACAATTTTCCGGGAATAAATCAATATCCCATTGTTGACAGACGACGTGTAATTTCCTTCGTGTCAACACAATACTCAAGGACTGATTCTCTTGAAATCTTCTGTTCCCTGAGAAGTCTCAAAAGCGCCTCATCCATAGTCTGCATTCCGTACATCTGGCCGGTCTGCATAGCCGAATAAAGCTGATGCTCCTTTTCCTCACGGATAAGGTTTCTGACTGAAGGTGTATCAGTCATATATTCAATAGCCGCAACTCGTCCTCTGCCGTTAACGGTAGGGATGAGCTGCTGTGAAATTACTGCTCGAAGAGAGTTTGAAAGCTGCTGACGAATCTGGTTTTTCTGTCCTTCCGGGAAGGAGTCGACAATTCTTGAAATCGTCTGCGGAGCTGTCTGTGTATGAAGAGTAGAGAAAACAAGATGTCCGGTTTCAGCCGCTGTTACAGCGATTGAAATACTCTCAGGGTCACGCATCTCACCTATCATAATGATATCCGGGTCGTGACGAAGTACCGTCTTAAGAGCATTCGCAAACGAATGAGTATCAGAACCGACTTCTCTCTGTCTGATGCTTGACTTGTTATGAGAATGCAGGAACTCTATCGGGTCTTCAACCGTTACGATATTTGTTTCCATTCTCTCGTTTATGTAACCTATCATCGCCGCAAGCGTTGTGGATTTACCCGAACCTGTAGGACCTGTTACAAGAACAAGACCTCTGGGAAGCGAGCAAAGTCGCTTAATATCAGCCGGAAGACCCAATTTGTCAATCTTCGGAATTTCAAACGGGATAGCCCTGAAAACCGCTGCAAGTGTATTTCTTTGAACAATTACATTGCCTCTGAAACGGGCGCAACCGGGAACTGAAATAGCAAGGTCAAGTTCCCATTCTACTTCAAGTTCTTTCTGCTGGTTTTCCTTCGTGACACTTGCTATCATAGCAACTACGTCAACCGGCTTGAGGATGGGATAATCCTGCTTTTCAAGGTTGCCGTTTATACGGATACACGGAGGCATTCCGACACAAAGATGCAGGTCGGAACCCAGTTTTTCAACGGTCAACCTCAAAAGATCTTCGAGTGTTACCGGATAATCGCTTTGTTTTCCTTCAAAAAACACAATAACTCTCCTTTTTAAGAGTTAGTTTAAAAAACTCTATTTTTTGTATTTTGCCTTAAAATCACCTTTAGAGGCACAGAAATCTGTGCCTCAGGTGATTAATTTATTAAGCTGCATCCATTGCCTGAAGAAGTCCCTTGACATATTCAGCCTTATCAGCAGTAGCGCTGACATAAAGGACATACTTCGGTGTGCCTGATTTGTCGGTTGTCGTAACTGTCTGATAATCGAGAGCTGCGGCATCCGTGTAAAGTGCCTTGATAGTATCAATTCTTGTCTGAAGGATTGAAGCATCTTCAGATGATTCAAGGGGTCTCCACTTAATCTCGTTAGAGGTCTGGCCGTCGAGTTCATCGAGCTGCGACTTAACGTATTCCTTATCGCCTTCCTTACAGAATACCATGAAGGACTCTGCAAGTTCATCGTTTGAATACTGATAGAAGGTAACGCCTGTAAGATTAAGGTTGCCTGCTCTTGAAAGAATTTCCGTTACAGTACTGTTAACAGGAGTGTAAACGAAGAACGAGTCTGTAGCATCAGAGTCAACGTCAATAACATCTTTGAGAAGATCAATAGCTCTGTTGACCTCTGTCTTCTTACCATAGAGATAAATCATCTTTGTGTATTCGCTTCTGCCGAAGATTTCAACACTTGCGCCGAGTTCAGCAAGAAGTTTTGAAGCAACATCTCTGGTAACATACTGAAGTTCCTTTGCATAAAGGATTGTAGTATCGGAAGACTGTGCATTATTGGTAGTGTTGTTTGTCTGATTATTGGTAGTATTATTAGTTGTATTATTGGTAGTGTTGTTTGTGGTGTTGTTTGTCTGAGTATTTACAACGCCTTCGTTGTTGCCGCTTTCCGTCTTGAGTGAAGCGGGTGTATAAGCAGGTGTATCAACTACTGCCTTAATCTTCATAATATCGGAAAGATCATTACCGGTAACATATGTGAAGAGTGTATAGGGCTTTGAACTCATTGTAACGCCGCCCTCTAATCCGAGTGTGGAAAGAAGCGAGTTGAATTCATCTGCCGTAATATAGCTAAGATTGATGGGAGAGAAGTTTGTGGAAATCTGCGAACTGCCTGCAACAATATTTGTGCTTGTGTCAAGGATATCAATAAGTTCCTTGATCTTTGCAACTTCTTTCGGGAATGCGCTGATCCAAATCTTACCCTTTGCCGTGTCAACACTTACTGTTGTAACATTTTCAAGTCCCAATGAGCTCATAGCGCCCTGGAGTACATCATATGTAATATACTTGAGTGTGTACTCTGCAAGAACAACCGAATCAACGAATTTTGAGTTGAGTTCGGTAGCAGAACCGACGAAAATTGTGTTACCGTCCTTAAGGTATGACATTTCAGCCATTCTTGTAGCATAATCAATAGCCTTAATGGGTGAAACATCTTCAAGTTTCAATGTTATTGTTGTGTCATCGCCCTTATAAATAACCGTATATCCGGCATTTACTGCGATGGCGCTGATAACATCCTTGATGTTTGCATCCTCAACATCGAGAGACATTTTATCTACACCGTATGTGCTGCCGGCGTAGCTCGTGCTTACGGGTATCTTGAGAATCTGTCCCGTGTAAAGCTTGCTGACGGCAGTCATATCGTTTGCATTTCTTACCTCGCTGACTGAAATACCGTACTGTCTTGCAATTGATGAAAAAGTATCACCCTGCTTAACGACATAGTACTGGAAATCAAGTCCTGTGCTTGCTCCGTCACTGCCGACAACAGTAAGCGGAACAATTACATTCGCAAGCATAAGAGCAATAAGAAGTATTGCTACGCCTGCCTTACCAAGTGTTTTAAAAGATTTCATTGAGTTTTCCCCCTAAAAATCCAAAATTCTTTATTTTAAAGAAAATTATTTACTGAACGTCTTTGTCTTGTCACCTGAAACAAGAGTTATGGATTTATCCGTTATTTCGGATACGGTCCAGTCAGAATCCCCGACTGTATCGCCTTCATATAAGGTATAGGACTTTCTCGTTGTCTGAAGCGTTGCGCTCTTAAAACCGTAAGTATCATAAATACCTGTGAGCTTTGCGCCGTCAAGAACATTTTCCTCAAACGGATCCTTACCCTCATATTCTCCGGCTCTGTCTCTCTCGATCTGGGGAAGAACCTCCACAGCATCGTTAGTGTTGACCGACACATTTGTGTCAAGCTCCGGCTTTGACTTTCTGGATGACAGAATAATAGTCAAAGCCACCGCCAAGGAAATAACAATCGCAATAACTGCAATTACATATTTCATCAACGGGTTCTTTTCGAAGAACAGTGAAACCGAGTTTTTCTTTTTATTATTTGACCCTGCTTTCTGTTCTTTGTTCTTACCGGTTATTTTCGCGATAAGCTCCTTTAAATCCATATTCAACTTAAAACCCCTCCTGTAACGGGTATTTTTTATATGACAAACAAGGGCGCATATTGACACCCACTAAATCATACTATAAACTTTTGAAAAAATCAACTAAAAAATGATAAAAAAACAAGGGAAATTTTGTAAAATTGTATAAAGCGACAAGGGATACACTATATTTTGTGGATAAAAAGAGGAAGGCGAGTGCCTTCCTCTGAAAAAATTTTTTATTTTTTTACTTTTTACTCTTTTTTTTGCTCTGACCGTAGCCATAACCGTATCCGTAGCCATAGCCGTAACCGTATCCGTATTTACCTCCGCGATACGATTTAATCTTATTTGTGAAATTACCTTCTGCAATATTGTAAACGCAACCGGCAATTTCCGTATTAGCTGTTCCAAGGTCGTCGATTGTTCTGCGGATTCTGCGAAGAGAAGCAGTGTCCTCCCTGACAACAAGAATAATTGCGTCAGCTTCGGCAGCAAGAATTGACGAGTCCGCAATAACTCCTGCAGGGGCAGAGTCTATAATAATATAATCAAATTCTTTTTCAAGCTCGCTGATTGTCTGACCGAGTTTTTCATCCGAAAGAACCTCTGCGGCATCGGGAATGTTTTCACCATTAAGCATAAGGAAAAGATTGAACTTTTCGGAGTATCTTACCGAATCCGCAACGCTCTTATCACCCTTGATTATTCCGTACAAGCCTGTTTCCGTTCCCGCGGGAATACCCAGCGTTGAGCTTACAGCGGGTTTACGAAGGTCGCCGTCTATAAGAAGAACCGACTTACCGTTCTTTGCAAGCGCTATAGCAAGGTTGCATGAAATTGTCGTTTTACCTTCGTCCTCAAGCGTACTTGTAATAACGAATGTCTTTGCATTCTCCTTGGCGGAGAACGATTCGACCTTTGTTCTTATAAGCTTAAATGTTTCAACAAACGAGAATCCTGCGTTCTTATCGGTAATAAGAATCGGAAGCTTTGAATTCTTCTTATTTACCTTACCTACCGAACCGATAAGCTTAAGGTCGAGTTTTTTGGTTACATCGTCCGAGCTCTTGAGCGTATCTTTTGCAGCAACTATCAGGCAGAAAATTGCAATTGTAACAAATGCGCCGATAACAAGTCCCGCCGCAGTATAAAGGAGCTTCGTTCTGTCAGCATCCGGCTTTTCCGCTTTATAGGGCTTGTCTACTACCTTAAGCGTTGTTGCGGGGAATGCGTCCTGAGCAAAATCATCATAATGGTTTGTATAAGCAACGGCGATAGCGTAAGAAACATCCGGATCATTAGTCGTAACTGTAAGATCAACCCATGACGTATCTGTAATTACATTCGCCTTAATGCATTCAGCAACTTGGTTGTATGTCATCTCATAGCCGGTCGCCGAATGGACGTCATCGGCAATCTGCTGAAGAAGTCCCCTTGTAGTTGTAAGAAGATAACGGTAGTTGTTTGCAAGAGTACCGCCCGCGATAAGGTCCGACGAGGACTGACCCGTTATAACCGTACCCTCGGATCTGTTGTTGGCAACAAACTTTATGTTCGAAGAATATTTTGGCACATAACTGAGCTTTGCATAAGCAAAACCGATTGCCGCACAAACAACCGCGACAATTACAACTATCCACCATCTTTTAAGAACAAAAACAACATAGTTAAAAATTGAATCAACGGAAGATTCTTCTGTTTCGGTATTTCCTCTTGGATTATATTCCATTTCCAACTCTCCTAATATAAAGATGCTTTACCGATTTATTATAACAGATTAATAATATACTTACAAGATATT
>Ga0247609_10006662_pt1 | contig 11101 bp, 7 predicted proteins | sample 172DNAGHGlowgp2_FD_193487 | JGI IMG/M metagenome (GOLD analysis project Ga0247609, IMG submission 193487) | Sheep rumen microbial communities from Palmerston North, Manawatu-Wanganui, New Zealand - 1728 DNA GHGlow gp2 | ecosystem: Host-associated > Mammals > Digestive system > Stomach > Rumen ... | reverse complement strand
ATCCAATCTAGTGTAGAAGTTGAAAACTGAGTAAATACATAAATTGTTTTTTCTTCATGGATTATTCTTACACACCAATTATAATCAGCAATATTAGTTTTATACTCCAGAGATTGTTGATATTTATATAAATTCCAAGGTTTCATTTGCAATCTCCATTATTTACTACTTAAATAAATAAGTCCTATAGCAACAAATAAAGAAATTATTGATACAGCAATTAGCATCTTAAAACCTCTTATTAAAAAAAATCCGGTTTTGAACTGACCGGAAACAGTATCTCTAAGGCAAGAAAAAACTACAAAAAAAGCGCCTTATCAATCAGTTTTACACTACAGTAACAAGAGCAACTTTACCGGCAGAATCAATCTGCAAAGTCTTTCCGTCATCTGTATCTTTGGCTGCCAATACAGCTGCAAGTTTTGTTTCAAGAGCAGTAAGTCTGGTTTCTACATCTGTATTTCCACCATCTTCAATGCCCTTTTTAATTACCTTACCATAAGGACAACCTTTTTCAAGATCATTCAAATCATTCATTTTCTTTTCTCCTTGCTGCTTAACGATACAGCCCGATGTTTTATAAAATCCGGCTAGGCCGGTATTTTTACCCTTTCATCCAAGAATTCTTCAATCAACTTGTTCTTTCTCTCCATCAGGCTGATTCCGTTTTTCTGCAGCCAATAATAAAGAGCTATTGTTTCACTCTGATTGAGTTCCAATGTATACAAACATTTTGAATCCTTATTCTTTGTTATCTTCTTATCTGGATTTACACCAATCTCTTTTACAAGAATATTCTTGATGTTATCAATCAAATCAAAAGTTCCGGCAATTAAACATCTGAGAAGATATGTTTTACCATGATTAAGTTTAATATTTATACATCCATCACCACTTATCACACCGGCAATAAAACCAGGATAGTATTTGCTATCCAATTCTTTAGGGAATACAACATCATAAGTTTTATTCTGGTGGATGCCGTATTTTGCCAAATCTTGAACCATCTTTGCTGATGTAATTTCAAGACAAATCTGTTTCTTTGATTTTATTTCTTTTACTTCTTCATTTTGTAAAATTAAATTACTTCTTTCTTTTGTATATTCAATAGAAAAAGTTGATTTTAAGTCTTTCTTAAAATCGAAAATAATATCTTCATCAGAATGAACTAACTTAAAACCGATTCTATTTGATTTAGTCAATCCACGTTTTGTATTAAGAATTGAGATAACATAACCATCAGTAATAAGCCAACCAAGCCAATATGCCTTTTTCTGAGAATCAATTAGATCAAAATAGTTATCATCAACAGAATAACTTCTACGATAAAGAGATTTTTCTTCATCAGTTCTTTCTTTTAAGTGTAAGCCTAATTGAGCCATTTTATTAAAAATAGATTTCTCACTTCTTCCGATTTTTGAAACAATTTCAGACATAAACAGACCATCTGCAACAGATTTCTTTAATATTTCAATCTCTGAATCAGTCCAAAAATCAGCACGTTTATTATTTTTCCATGCATTACATTCTTTTGTTTTTAAACCAAGTCTTATTGCTTTCCCCTGACAAGCTCTAACTGTTTTTCCAAGTATTTTTGCAATTGATGTATATGGTAATCCTTGATCGAATAATTCTTTTAATTTATTCAGTTCTTCATCAGTCCATAAAACTCTACGATTGCCGGTAAGACCTAAATCTTTCAGTTTCTTGCTAATAGCATTTGCTGAATGATTTACTCTTACAGCAATATCATCAAATATAAGACCTTGCTCATATAAATTCTTAGTGAGATTTATTTCTTCTGTAGTCCATCTATCACCACGATTCTTTATCATAATGAACCTACCCTGAAAAAACCGAATTTAAACTTGTTCTGATTAATATAATCTTCCATCTCTTTTCTATATTCCATAATTCTGGCTCCGTACATTGCGCTAGTTGCACTTTGTGTCGATGAAAAACTCTCAGATACACCATCCATAGAAAGTGAAGAACTAGAAAATCCGGCCATAAGACCATCACCAATAACATTAAGAAGTGATATAGCTGCCATTTTTCCTATTGCCTGTCTTAAATCCATAGGAGCATCATCAGATGTTTCAAAACCGGCATTGTAATCAACAGCATAGAATAAATGAGGATTCCAAGTTTCAGCACCATAACGGCTGATAGAATCACTTATTCCTGTCCATGTATCATTAGGTTTCCAAGGTCGTTTAAGGAACTTCAAAACACCATTTTTCTTATCAAGAACTACAGACGGAAGTAAATCAACATCATCATTCTGGCCTTTATTGATAAGTGTGCAACGTGTTACGTTTAAGATAGGTCTCTGTTTAGTCTGAATCATTCCATAACGCTGAATCTTTCTATATGAGAAATCATAAGGTGTTTCTTCATCATCATAATCAACACCCTTTTTAAGATTTTTCTGTTCAATTGAAAATTCAGATTTTACTCTACGTTTTACAATTGTAATATTGAGTAACCTTTCCATTTCCTTTGTAGCAGCATCAATGAAGAATTGCACTTGTTCATCTGAAAACATAGATCCATTTGTTGCCTTGAAATCAATACCCCACATATATGTGTATCTCATATCATCCGGAGTTACGATAGTTCCCCATTTACCTTCTGGAACTTTGTAATTATTAAAAGAATAACCAACGGCATCAGGAACACCGAATTTAGTCCAACAGGTAAATGCATAATCCTTGAACTCTGGATTCTCAATACTTGCTGAATGAATACGGTATTGATACAAGCCATTCTGTAAATCAAAAGAATCTACAAAATCACCTGAGTTTACGGCAAGAGGTTCTGTAGATTCTTCTGGAATGACAAAACCGCTGTTAGTATAAACTTTCCAAGATTCATCTTTATAAAAAAGACGTTCCAAAATAAAAGGTGAATTGTTACCTTCTAAAGTGAGAAGTATTCTTGTAAGTGTACTTTCAGCAGTTATTGTCATTTTCAGAATCCTTTATTTACGTTCATAACCTGGAATTGTAAGAAGTCTTTTTGCTTCAATTCCGGTTACTTCACAACAGCCCTTTTCATCAAGCTGAATTGTTCTTGTAGGAAGAACTACAGATTTTCCGGCATAAGCAGCACAAACGATAACGACTTTATCATCATCCTTAATCGGCTTATCTTCTGCCTTTTTATCCTTTGGTTTATCTTCCTTTTTTGTTTCTTCTACGGCCGGTGTTTCAACAACATCAGCCGCATTTTCAGTCTGTGCAACTTCTGCAGCTTTTTCGTTTTCAACTACAGAAGTTGTGTTAGCAGATTTTGTTCTAGCCATACACAACTCCTTTAGTCTTAGTAAAGACCGCCGGTATAACCAACGTTCTTAATCATTGCACAATACTCTGGAGCTCTTACTTCGAGCATACCATAGAGAGCAACAACACCACGGTGAGCCAAACTTGAATCTGTTGGAAGATCGAAGTTAGACATAGCCATAAGCTGACCGAATGAAGTATTAGGCTTCATTTCATCAGTATCAGGTGTAAGAAGAACAACCTGAGCAGTTCCAGGAAGATCCTCGTTAAGGTCTACTACAGTTGTTGTTGCATCTGCAGACTTCTTAACACGAACCATTTCCATAAGGTCTGAACCACCGGCCTTAGAACGTGTAATAATGAAACCTGTTGCCGGTTCACCATTTGTATCAGGAGTAATAGTAAGAGTTACCTTTTCACCACTTGCAACGGCAATTGTAGAAGTAGTTGCTGCTGCAGAAATACCATAAGCATTTACGGCATGAACACCGTATACATAATTTCCGGCATAAGCAGTAGTGAACTTAGATGCAGAATCACTAGCTGCAACACCTGTAATGCTTGTTGGTGTATTTGGTCTCATTGCCTGATTTCCGGCTGCTGCTACAGGACCCTTTACACGGAACATCTTATCTGCACCGGCATCGTCTGTAATATTGATAACTGAGTTAGTTGCTGTGATAATCTTAGGCAGCTTATCCATAGCAAACTGTTCATCCTTTGTAGACAGACGGAGACGAGAACTAAACATATTCTTGAACTGACGAGAAATAACAGGTGGGAAGTATGCTTCTGCAAGGTCTCCACCCTTTTCATATACTTTCTCAGCAATTTCATCAAACAATGCTTCACCGGCATCAATTGTTACACCATCAATAGTGTCTGATTCACCGATTTCAAGACCACGAACATCCATAACAGTTGCACGGAGCTTTTCAGCAACAGATGTATTCTTTGCAGAATCTTCAATAATCTTTACAAGACCATCGTACTGCTTTGGAACAACATCGCTGTTTCCGTGGAACATACAACGTTCTGTTCCCTTAGAAACACGCATTACAGCGGCAACTTTTGAAGTGTTCATTGCATTTTCTACATTATCAGTAAGTGTGAGAGCATGTGATGTCTGCCACTTGCTTGTAATGTATTTTGTTTCAAAAATCTTACGGCTGAACTGTGGATCGCCTTCCTGAGCCTTTTCAGATTCACCAACGAACAAGAATTCGTCATTACCAACGTCTGTTTCACGTTCAATCTGGTGAACAGTTGAAGAAACAGGCTGTTTATGGAGCTTGTGGAACAACTTCAAGTCTTTCTGTTTTACATCAAGAACTGTTACAAGTGTTGCCTCCAAGTCCTCACGCTGCAAAGAGCGACCCTGAGTATAATCGGCCGCATTTGTACCATATCCGGCTTCAAGAGCCTTTTCGAGTTCTGAGTTCTGAACATCGTTTTCAAATTCATTAAAAATGCTTTCTTCCATTTTTAAGTCCTCCCTTATTACTGATTTTCACGGACAATAGAACAAATCTTGCTCCATACTTCTGGCTTTACAGCCTTGATTCCGCCTTTCATTGCTTTCTGGAATTCTGAATTAAGTGTCTGAACTTCCTCTACACCAATTCTGCCGTTCTGTGCTGACTTACAGATTGCATTTTTGAAAGTATCAAAATCTGCATTTGTAGGTCGTTTGTTACTTGTTGGAGCAGCTACACCGTTTCCAGGAATAGACTTTGCTACAACACTCTGACGAGCTACAGGTTCACCAAGAGCCTTTGCAATTTCAAGAACACTGTTCTGTGTTTCTTCCATTGACTTACGGAGTTCTTCGTTTTCTTCACGGAGAGCATCCAACTCAGCACCCATAGACTTTACAAGTTCTGTTGCATCAAGATAATCTTCTGATTCATCTTCAAGAGATTTCTTAACACCACAACCCTTCTTTACGCTGCCTTTAGCACCGCATTTTTCAACGTCATCTTCTTCGTCATCGCCTTCTGAATCGTCATCGAATTCGAACAGTGTTTCTTTTTCGATTTCTTCATCTTCTGGCTTTTTCTTTTCATCAGCGCTTTTCTTAACACCGATAGACTTCAAGATTTCGTCTACTGTACTAGAAAAATTACCTTTGGCCATTTTTCTTCCTCCCTGTTCTATAATTTCAAGCATAGTTTCCTTTGCCTGACTTTTATCAAATCCTTTGCCAATCAAATAAGCTGTTATTTCATCAGCACCGGTTAGATTTCCTTTTTTCATTTCGCACATACAATCAGTAATTGCATCTACATCTTTTTCATATTTTGATTTCACCATTGTTTTTTCTGGTTTCATTTCACCGTCATTTATTTCAAGAAGTTTCTCTGTTTCATCTTCAATATCTTCTTTCTGCAGACTACGACCACCTTCAAAAAGACTTGCATCAGTTCCAGAACCGGCTTCCAAAGATTTACAGAAATCAACCATTCCAATTGATTTAGCAAATCTGGCACTTCCAACAGTCCAATTAACCGGTGATGTAGTAAGAGCCAAGTCATTCCACATAAATCTTGTTACAGTTTCAGTTCCATCCTTTTCCTTGCGGATAGTAGGCATAATTCCACCGATGGATGCTTTTACGAGTTTTGAACCGTTCTTTAAGAGATTTATATAAGGTTTAGCCGCTTCAACACCTTTATAAAGACAAAGTTTTACAAAGGTTGATTTTCCACTTTTTCTAACTGAAATTGGTTCTCCAATAATCTTGTCTTTATGACTTTCAATAGAACCATCAGGATTTCTTGTTTTATGTTGGTGATCATCAGAAATTACTCCATTTGTAAGGAAGTATTCTTTTGATTCATCCAATGCACTTTGTAAAGTTCTCTGATTCTGCAAATCCAGATTTTCATTAGATGCTTCAACTTCTACTATGAAGTTTCCGTTTTCATCTTCCTGTCCTGTGATAGATTTACAGATATTACCTTCAATCAATACTTCGTTATCCATTTTCAAAAACTCCAAAAGACAAAAAAAATAGGCAGCCACAACGATAAAACGTTATGACTGCCCATTTCTGAACATATCAGATATAAATATAAAATATGGAATACTTAATGTTAGTATAAAGCCATATTCTTGCTTTTGTCAAGTTATAGTAAGTTTATAACTTACAAAACCTGATTATTAATTCTGTCTAAAGCCTCACGAACTTTCATTGTAGTAGAATTGAACAATTCCGGCTGCTCTGCAGAATAATCATTGTATTCTGTTTCACCTTCATACAATTCATCTTCAATTTCTTCTTCATCATCATCTGCAAATACATCCACAATGAAATCATCAAAGAGAGATTTCTTTACATTGATTCCACGTTTTTCAAGTTCTGCAGCAATCTTTTCTTTTACTTCTGGATGCTCTTTTGCAAGTCTGCTGTGCATATAAGCACTGATAAAGGTTAAACCATCTTTATTTACTTTATCATGTACTGTTATGTATCTTTTTTTATCAAGAATCTTATCAAAGTTGAAATTCAATTTTTCATAAGCTGAACGGAGGAAATCATCATCAGATGTTTCACACTGTCTATCTATATCCTTTGCAACATTTTCAATAGATTCCTTGATTTTTTCTTCATTCAAATCTTTTATAAGCTGCTCACTATGTTTTCTATTATCAGCCTTTTTCTTATCTTTTGCTTCATTTTCTGCCGCCTTTACAGACCTGTTACTTGAATAATCCATTTTTGCATTAAGTCCATGCATAGGCATAAGAACGTTTGAAGTAGAACCGGTATTAATTGCCATAGCCTTATGGTTATCTTCCCCCATCTGTAAAACGGCTGTTTTTCCTGATAACGCATTTGTAAGATAATCAGCATTGAAGTGAACATAATTTGTATCTTCTTTTGGATCATTCCAACCTTCGCTTGTTTTAAGCTGAATATCCTTTGCATCTCCTACAGCAGTATCATCAATAAAAACTTTTCCATCACGGAATTCAAGCTGAACAATATTTGCGCCTTTCTTATCAATAGCACCATCTTTCTGCATTGCTTTGATTTTTTCTTTTACCAACTTACTGTCTAAGGTAACATTTTGACTGAGATTATCAGGCATTACTTTCTTGTAAGTAGGGAATCTATAATCTTCCATTCCTTCACGTTTCTTAATGTTAATACCAGATTTATCAGTAGTAATATCAACATAAGTTCCATCTTGAATACCATCAAGTTTTCCGACCTTTACAATCTTTAATCTTCTACCATCTGTTGTTACAAGATTTCCGTCATCATAGTAAACATGTTTCATAAACTCTCTATTTTCCCATTCTGGAGCAGCACAATTTTTTAAGGATTCTATTTCATCTGCAAGGTCTTTGGAATATGGCATCTGAACTTCATTTTCACCAACACTCTTATTTGTTGCAATTGGCTGCAAATCATCATAAGAAACTACCTTTCCTTCTGATTCAAAATTAGTAATGCTATCAGTTGTATTCTGCTTATTCCATTCTTTTTCTGGATCACGTTTGAAGAACTTTTTAAGTTCTTTTTCCATCTGCTCCGGCTTTTCAACAGCCCATTCAAGTCCTTCTTTATTTCCATAAGCTGTTTCATACTGCCAAGATTCACCAGACTTTGTATCACTTACTTCATAAGTCATATTCAATGGTTCTCTCATATCACTTACTTCTACAGTAACAGAAATGGCCTTAGAACCATCTGGAGATTTTTTGAAATAAAGATGTTTTCCATCATTTCTTTTTGTGTATTCAATATCAGAACCAAGTTTTGCATTTTTGAAATCAAAATTCTTTGCAGCCTGAATGTTCTTTTTTGTTTCATAAGTATCATTGATTCTTTCTTTTACCTTTTCGATAGAAGTTTCAAAATCATCAGGTCTATCTTTTACACGGCCATCATCAATGTAGGAATATTTTCCCTCACTATTTTTTACAATTCCATAGCCGTTCACATCTTCAACTACTTCCTGAATGTCATAACGTTCAATCTGTTCATCAGTAAGGCCATATTTCTTAGCGTTCTGATTACCTTTCATAGCTTCTGAACGGTTCTGATGTTTTTCAGCTTCGGATTCAATTTCCTTTCTATCTTCTGGATTAAGACGGTCTTTAAGATAGTCAATGTAATATTCAGTATCTCTTACCAATCTGTTATTCATTTTTTTACCGGCCATATCTTCAAGTTCTGCAAGATATTTCATCTGGCCGATAATCTTCTTCTTTGCATCTTCATTAGTTAGACGGTTTCCACGATTATCCTGAATCCAATATGTTTTATTTTCGTTATCAGGTTCTTTTTCAAATTCCTTTTCAAGTTGTTCAAAAGCGGCTTTCTTGTATTTAAGTTCATCAATTTCATCTGCCAACTGATTTTTCTTTGCAATAGAAGATTCTTTAATTTTCTGCTTTTCTTTTCTGGCAAGATCTTTTTCTATAATTGCCTTACTATCAGCAATCATTTTCTTTTTCTGTTCAACATCTTCAACATGCTGCAAAGTATGTCTTTCTTTTGTTTTATATGAGTTAATAATTTTCTGCTTACTGATTTTATTAATCTGCTCCATTTCTTCATCAGCTTCACCATAATCTTTTTCTTTTATAGTCTGACGAAGTTTTTTATTTAACTCATTAAGTTCATCATCACTCATTTTTGAGTAATCTGTTTCTTTCTTTTTGTTTTCCTGTCTGATTTTATCCATACGTTCAATAAAATCATCACGATCCTTTTCAAAAGCAGTTCTTTCAGCACGTTCTTTATCTGTCTTTGGCTTAAATGGATAATCAGGATTTTCTTTTATCTTATCTTCAACAGTCTTTTCTTTACTTCCAACGTTACCATTACGAGCATCTACAGCAGCACGGAGCTTATCAAGAACCGGTAAATCAATACCGTTTTCATCAACAAATCGCTGTTTATTTGCCATTACAAAAGCCATCAAATCTTCAACATTATCAATCTTCTGAACTTTTGCAATCAGTTTACCAATGGCAATATTTGTACCACGGCCTTCTTTGTCAAATACTCTAGCCCATTTACCAGGAGCAATTTTCTTATACTTCTTTCCTTTCCAGATTCTTACAGTTCCAATACCATATCCGGCTTTTTCAATCCACTTTCCACTTACAAGAGATTTTTCAAGATGGGTAAAATGAAGTTCCTGAGAATTGAAATAATCAATTGCTTTCTTTACTTCTTTTTCATCCTGTTTTTTCAGGATTTCAATAATCTCTTTTTTAAGCTCTGCTAACTTTCTGTCGTTTACAGCCTTACAAACATTCTTGAATTCACTAGCCTTTACTAAGAATCTTGCCATTTTTCAAATCCTCCCAAGGAAATAAGTTAAAAAAATAGGGCAGCCGACTACTAAAAATAAGTAATCGACTGCCCTTTACAGACATATCAATGTTTAATTTATTATGTTACATAATTATTAAATAATCAATAATTATTTATTATACTCAAAAAAGGGAACCGGCTATTAACCGGCCCCTTAATCCCTTCTACTCTGGGTAGATGGATCACTTTACTTTCTTATCAGGAATCTGCCGTTCTTTATAATGAACATTGGTTTATCAAGAATATCAATTGCCTTTCTGATTGCATTTTCATTCCTAATAACTTCAAACAGTTCATCAAAGGCCTTGTTGATTTTTACCCTATCTCTTTCTGTTGGATATGGATACCACTCGCCTGAATAAACATCATTATTTGCCGAGCCTGAAAGATAATCATTTCTTTGGCCTTTTTCCTTTAGTTTATCAACCAGGTATGCTTCAAAACTTCTTGCAGCCATTTCAAGTGGTGTAGACCAATAAGGCTTCTGTTTTCCGGCATCCAATTTCTTTGCATCTTCATAGAATCTTGAAACAATTCTTCCGGTCTTTACAGTAACTTCACCACCATCAGACTTTTCAGCTTTTGAATCAAAGTATGCAGCGGCCATAACTCTGTATTTCTCATAAGTTCTTACAGTATCTTTCATACGTTTCTGTTCGTATTTAGCGAGTTTACCAACCTTTTCACTGTTATTACGGATAAGATTTACAGTTGTTGCAAATTTATCATTTATTGCTGATATTGCTTCATCAAGAGTTTTTGCATTTGCTAACTTTGTATAAAAGCCATCATGATCATAATATCCGCTATAGAATTTTATTTTCTTTTCAAAGAAATCCTTTGCAGTTTCTACATCAGATGCATTGTAAGCAATAACCTCTGTTTCCGGTGTATCACCTGTCATCATTGCATTTACAAGATTGACAAACTTTGCTCTAACATTCTGAGCAAGTTCATTATCAGGAATATCATCATGAGCTGCATTAGGCTTAAAGGCATCAATAAGTTTATATGATTTTGTTTGTTTTTCAGGTTGAGACATATAAACACTTACATTTCCACCGGTAATTGCTTCGGCAATCATATTATCAAAACTATGAAACCATTCATGGCCTAAAGAACCACCACCACGGAATTTGGTAATATTGATTACTCTTTCAACCGGTTCATAATGAGCTAAAGCCCCACCATGACCTCTTGCACCAATAGCCAAAGCCAAACGGCCATTTAATGAAATCTGATCATCTTTAATTCCAAGAATATCTGCTAAATCAGCAAATCCGGCAGCAAGATTATCAACATGCCATTTTGCACTTACAGGATCTGACTGAACATAAGAACCTGTCTGAACATCCCTTAAATTAAAGGCTTTTTTAAGTTCTGCAGTTGATTTTACAGAAACATCCCTTCCACCCACTCTTTTAAGTGTTTTTGGAACAATCATTTCAAATCTTCTTTTCGTCTTGCCTTTAATGAT
>Ga0247609_10006661_pt1 | contig 11102 bp, 10 predicted proteins | sample 172DNAGHGlowgp2_FD_193487 | JGI IMG/M metagenome (GOLD analysis project Ga0247609, IMG submission 193487) | Sheep rumen microbial communities from Palmerston North, Manawatu-Wanganui, New Zealand - 1728 DNA GHGlow gp2 | ecosystem: Host-associated > Mammals > Digestive system > Stomach > Rumen ... | reverse complement strand
TTCTTGCGGGCGATAATCCACCTCCGCAAAAAATAAATCGCGTGGCACGTCGACTAATACCGGTCCGCGTCTTCCGCTCATCGCAATTTCAAACGCTTGACGAATCGTCGAGACTAAAAGCCGCGCCTCTTTGACTTTGAAATTGTGTTTTGTCACGGGCATTGTTATATCTAAAATGTCCGTCTCTTGGAAGGCGTCGCGCCCCAAAAGCGCGGTGTCGACTTGTCCGGTTATCGCGACCAGCGGAATTGAATCCATAAACGCCGTTGCAATTCCCGTTACTAAATTTGTCGCGCCCGGTCCGCTTGTCGCCATGCATACGCCGACTTTGCCCGTTGCCCGCGCATAACCGTCTGCCGCGTGCGCTGCGTTTTGTTCGTGCGTTACCAAAATTTGTCGAATTTCTTTTTCGTCAACTAGCGCGTCGTACATTGGCAGAATCATTCCGCCGGGATAACCGAAAATTATATTGACGCCCTGTTCCCTAAGGCACTCGACGATTGCCTTTGCTCCCGTCATTATCATAAAATCACCTCGTTAAAGCTCTTTGCGCATAAAGATACGCGGCAACTAAATTTTTTCCGTTTGAATCGTGTTGGAAATTTTGCAACTCGTCATAAAAAATTTTCTGCACCTCATGCGACTTCAAACCTCGAAACAAATTTTTTATCATGTTGAAATGCTTATCGATATAAAAATTTAAAACTTCGTGCCGAAAATCGGAATTCAATTCAAGTTTTCTCGTAAACTCCTCAAGAATATTCATGTTCGTCAATAAAATTTTCAGCCAAACATTAACGCCGCCCTGCGAATCAATACGCACCCTGCCGCCCGATATTTTTCTGTCCCGACGAATATTTGTTACGTGCGGTATGCGCAGATATTTTTTCGCCAGACATAAACACTTGAAACAAAAAGTCAAATCTTCGGCTAATCTCATCTGCGGAAAGTCAATTTTATTTTCAAGCAAAAAATCTCGTCGATAACATTTGCCCCAAGGCAAAATCAAAAATTTTCCTGCCATATCGCGGCGAAGTCTTTCGTAAATATCGTCGGATTCAAGGGTTGGAACATTGATCAATTCTTCAAAGGAATTGCCGAACGTAACTTTTAAATTTTTTCCTTTAAGCTCCTCGTCTTCACTCATTATAAAATATTTTTCGGCGTAAACAACATCTGCCGCATAAAATTCAGCAGTATCATAAAAATTTTCAAGCGTCGTCGGCAAAATCATATCGTCGTTATCGATAAAAGTAATGTACTTGCCCGCCGCATTTCTTATTCCAATATTTCTTGGAACACCCGCGCCGCCCGAATTTTTATCTGTGCTTAAAATCTTCAAGCGTCCGTCGAAGTGCGACAAAAACTTTTCGACTTCAGCAACGCTTTTATCGGTTGAGCAATCGTCGACGACGAGCACTTCATAATTTTTGAACTTCGAGGACAAAACGCTGATTAAGCATTGACGAATAAATTTTTCGGCGTTGTACATTGGAATAATAACGGAAAATTTCGCGGTGTCCATAAAAATTTCTCCTTTGCAAAAAAATTTTCCGCCCACAGGTTGAGCGGAATTTTATTTTTTGTTTAGTTGTCGCCTTATCATTTCCTGAATAAATTCTATCGCGCTTCTGCCAAGTCCCGTTTCTCGCGAAATGTTTTCGATTGACATTCCCGCTAACAACATTTCCTTGACGATTGCCGAATCTGTTATTTCCTGTCTTGAGTCGCGGCGTTGAATTTTTTTATCGAGCATCGAAACTTTTTTAAGTTCGGGCTTTGATTTAATCTCGCTTTGTTTTTCAACGGCTTTTATTGCCTCGATTGCCGCTTGTCTTACGTCACGCTTATTTTGGCTTGCACGTTTATTTTTCAAGCCTTGAAGGTCGGGAATATCTTCGGGCGGATTCGCTGCCATTTCTGCTGACGCCTCGTTCAATCTTCGCCGCGTCGCCTCGATTTTTACGGGGTCTGCTTCAAGAACTTTTACTGGCTGTTTGTTTTCGGAGGAAAGAACGATCGATTCTCTTGCCTGCGGACGTTCGTTGACTTTTGGCGCGGCTATTGATTCTTCTAAAATTTTATCAAACTCGTTGTCGGCTTCGGTCTTGCGCATAATCGGCATTGTGATTGGTCCAAGCGGATTAAGCGGTTTGCCGGGCGGTTCGGTAGTTACTTGTGTGACGAGCGGCGGCGTTAGCGGTTTGGTTATTTGCGGCGGCGTGATAGGTACCGTTGTTATCGGCGAATTTATCGGTTGTGGTTTTATCGGCGTTGGGTTCATTGATTGCGGATTCATTTGCGGAGGATTTATCGGCGGCGTAATTGGTTGCGTCATTAGCGGATTGATTATTGGCGGCATTGCGACGGGTTGTTGAATCGGCTGTTGCATTTGGAGCGGCGTTGACATTACCACATTTAATCGCCGTTCAAGAGTTTCCATTTTCCTTTGCATTGAGTCGACTTCCGCGCCTGCGTCTTCTAACTTCGCTAGTAAGTCTCGGATTTCGCTCGATTGTCCTTCTGCCTTCTTGAGGATTTTTTTTAGTTCGACTACGCGCCCTTCAAGCTGTGTTCGGTTGCGTTCGGATTCTTCCAAAATACTTTCAAGGTGCGTCACATGATTTTCCATGCGCCCGATAATTTCGGTTGCTGTGCGTTCCAATTCCTGCTTAAGCTTGCCCGTCGAGCCTTCAACTTCGCGGCGGTCAAGGGCGTCTTGTCGGCGGCGGCGCGTATTCGACCAAGCAACAAAGACAATTCCCGCGCCCACCACGATTAACATTAACATTAACTCAATTATCATTGCGTCACCAACTCAGCGGCATTCATAAAAAAATATCCAGAAAATGTCCGCGTCTGGGGTCAACGGCGTAAGTATCGTCCTCGTCCTCAAATTCGGGCGGCTCCCTGCGACTTCTGTAATAATAGCCGCCGTTGCGACTGTTCCTTTCTGGATCATCTTTAATTTTGCCGTCTTCGGTATCGTCTTTATTGCGAACTTGTTTTTGTTTAAGTTCGGCGTCATTTTTCTCGCGTATTGCCTGGAAATCCTGTTGCAATGCAGACGCATGATTTAAGTTGTGCTGAACTTGAGCCGCATTGTTCGCATTGGCATAAGTCATTTGTACGCCTACGGGTGCCAATTCCATTACTGTTCCCTCCTTTCAAATTCTATTCGTTAGTCAGTTTTTAGTAGGGACCTACCTCTACTTCATTCTCTGCGTTTAGGTAGATTGTGCAGTGTTTGTACTCCGTTTGGATATTCTTTAATATGTTGTTCACCGAAAGCCTCGTTCCCGGATATATCGTTCCGCTCACTCGGATTTTTCCCTTCTTCATATTCCCTAATTGCTCCTCTATCTCTATTATTCTCTTTTCTTCTCGTTTTATTTGCCCTGCTAGCGGAAATTGCGACCGCGTTAGCTTCGTTATCATCTCTACTCGCTCTCGCGGTAATTTATTTATGTCTATTTTCGACAACGTATTCAAAGTCTGCGTTATCTGCGTCAATCGCCTCTTCGACTCTTTGTAGCTCTTCCTCAATTCTTGATATTCCCTCTGTAACGTCGGATCTATTCCTACCGTTACCCTCGTTACTACAAATGCCGTGTTTCCTATCACCTTTAAACTTATTTCTTCCCCCGCTATTACCTGTCCGCCTATTATTTGTCCGTGTTTATCTTCCATTATTACTCTTTTGCCCGCTCTTATTTGCGAATGGAACGCTATATCCGATATATATACGTCTTTTCCCGCCTCGATTAGCGCATTTTCTGCAAATGCCGTTCGCACATCGCGTTGTGCATATACTTTTACTCTTTCCGCTCCCGTTATTCCTCCGCTTATGTACACATTGCGTCCGCTTACTTCTGCTCCTTGTATCGAACCTTTTATTTCTATATCTCCCGTTGCTTTTACTTTGAATCCTTGCTCCACATTTCCGCCTATCGAGACCGTTCCGTCGAATTCTATGTCGCCCGTCGATACCCCTACCGACCCTTTTATCGTCAAGCGTGGATCTATGCTTATTCGCGAGCCTTTATCTACTATTTGCCCGTTTACCGTCGCTATTAACCGGTGTTCGCCCACTACTTTTGTATTTTTACCTTCCGGCATAGGGATTGGTCGTCCGTTTTGCGCCGGTACCACCTCTCCTAGCACATTTTTTCCCGCTTTTCCTTTCGTCTGCGGGATTCTTATCGCCAGCGTTTGATTTTCTTTCGCCAATACGAATAAATTCAAATCTTTATAATCCACCTTGTCATATTCATCTACTACCGGGCGTCCTTGTATTCCTAAATCGAATTTCCTATCTATGTACGCATTCTCGCCATTTATCGGCATTTGTCCTTCCGCTGCTACGAATGGCGTTAGGCTTCCTATTCCTTTTTCTATATTTTCCTCTTCTATTCCGTACACTACTCCCGCTTCTTTTAATGCTTCTTTTACCATTTCTCGCGTTGGCAGCCGCGCTCCGCCTCTCGTATCGTATTTTACCGTCGCTTTCATCTTGTCCCGACTCAATTCTACTATCAGCCGCGCATATTCTTCTTCCTTTTCCTCTTCCCTCTCTCCTTTTCCCATTATCTTTTCTAGTTCTTCTTCGCTTATCTTTATTGGCTCCGATATTTTTTGCGCTTTTCCGTTCGCCTCGCGCATCGTCCTCGATAATATCCCTACATCATAATCTACTACCTTACATTCTCTTAATATCTGCCGCATATCGGATAATTCAAATAGCCTTTCGCCCTCTACTCTCGGATATATCGTCAAATATACCCCGTCTGGTCGAAATTCGTATTTATAACCTGCTTGCGAGCCGCCCAAAATTATATTCCCGTTCATTTGGCGGTGCTCCTTTCGCTTTTTACAAAATCATTTCCGCCTCATTCTTTTTTTCCCAATTCTAAAGCCCTGCCCTAGATATTCGCTCTTTTCTCTATATTTCCAATTCCTCTTTGCTCTTTGCTAAATATCCGCGCATTCTCATTATTGCTTTTGTATGTATCTGCGATATTCGCGCCTCGCTCAATTTCATTATCATTGCTATTTCTTTTAACGTCAGCTCTTCGTAATAATAAAGCGATATTACCGTCCTCTCCTTTTGCGGTAAGCGTTCTATCGCACTTGCTAATGTCTCTTTCAATTCAAAATATGCCGTCGAATTAGCCGGATTCGTGTCTATCGTCTCTATCGCGTCCGCACTTATATATTCCTCTAATGGTATCACCGTTGCCGCGTTGCTCTGCGTTATCAGTTCCTGCAATTCCTCTTTCGTTATCCCTAATGCCTCTGCTACTTCCTCATCTGTCGCCGACCGCCCCTTTTCCGTCTCCAATCGGCTCAACGTCTGTTCATATCGCTTTACCTTTTGCCTCATCGTCACCGGTAACCAATCTCTCGACCGCAAATAATCCAATATCGCCCCCCTTATCCTCACGCCCGCATATGTCTCAAATTTTATTCCTCTCGTTACATCATATCTTTCTATCGCGTCTATCAATCCAAAAAATCCACTGCTCAATAAATCGTCCCTGTCCAAATGCGCCGGTAAACTAATCGCCATCCGCCCGCATACTATCCTCACCAATCCCAAATATCTCTCCGCTAGCTCATTTCTAACTTCTATCAATTTTGTCGATTTATATTTCAACCACAACTCCGTTAAATCTTTTTTCGCGTCAGTTTCCATAGTCAATCACCGTCCCACGCAGGCGCGAATTTTTTAGGTTTGATAAGGCAAGTTGTTAAAATTTATCGAATGAAAAGAATCGTCAAGTTTGGTTTCAAGAGTTTGCGGTTTTTTAGCGTCAAATGAAGAAGCCACATCATCATTGCGAAGATAATCATCTATGTTGAAGTCATCGGCAAGAATCTCAATTTGTGCGTCGTCGATAAAGCGTTCGTACTCTCTATTAGCTTTGAAAAGGGCGAATTCTTCGGCGCACATGATTAGAATAAAACTAGCCAAACTAGCAAAGGCGAAGGCAGAAAAGGCACGCGACACCAATATTTCCGAGCGCACGACTTCACTTGTCAAACCTGAAATAGTAACGATAAACAAGGAGGCTAAGCCGACCGCCATAGCAATAAGAACCCTTTTTATTGGCATTATAACCGACAAATAAGCGTAAAGATCAGTCACAATATACACCTCTGGAAAGAATAAAACTAGGCTGTCAGATATTTTTTTCGCCGCGATCAATGGTTTTGATTTTGTACAAACCAGTAGACAAATCGATAGAAACAGTGCGCCCGTAAGTACCGCCAGTATCTTCTGCCACAACTTTAATTCCATTGCGTTTTAAAATCTGCTTGCAGGTTTGAGCATTTCTATTGCCAACGCGCATAATATCAGTAGCATTGGAAAAGGCGAACATCTGAGCACCGCCAGCTATTTTGGCAACCAGACGAGCCTTTGAGGCTCCGAGCGCGACAACATCGTTAATCATAAGTGGAATACCAGTATCAGCAAATTTTGCGGGATTATCACTAGCACGCGCTTGAGTGCTATCGGGCAACATGATATGTAAAAGACCACCGATTTTTCGTATTGGGTCGTAAAGGGAAATACCGATACAAGAGCCTAAGCCGTAACTAATGAGTGTAGAGGGGCTGCGACCAACTTTATAATCAGCCATACCAACCTTTATTAGGTCTGCCATAATTTATTCAACCCCCACTGCCTTGACAATAGTGCTAAGCGAACCAGGATCAGGAACAAGGAAGAAATGTCCGTTAATGCTATCATCTTCAGCCAAAAATTTAGTTTCGATAACCATAGCGCGATCACCCATTTGACCAAGTTGAAGAATGACGACGTTTAAAATCGCGCCAGCCATGTCCATAGCCAAAGAGGGTATAGAGGGCAACATAGGAATATTAGTGAAGTGAGAAAAAGCACCCAGATAAGAACCGGAAAGAATATTACCAACTTCCTTAATAGCAGAAACACTCATTTCGTCAAGTTCAAAGGTAGTGCCGTGCGGTCTACCCATTAAATCATCCACAAGGTAGAAAGCATTTTCTTTAGGCATAAGGAAAAGAATACTGCCTGGAGCATTGCCATAAACGCGAAGGAAGACGGCAACAATTAGGGTGTCAGGACCGCCCACAAGGTCGGGAACCTCTTCAATCGGGATAATAGAAACTTTAGGTACATTCATATCGATTTTTTTATTGACGATCTGAGAAAGAGCAGTAGCAGAATTGCCCGCGCCGATATTACCAATTTCCCGCATGGCGTCAAGTTGAGCAGGAGAAAGATCAAATTCATCAAACATTAAAAAACCCCCCTAAATGCTAACAACTAACAACTAACAAGGTGAGTAGGTTGTTAGGTGGGTAGGTGAGTAGTACTAACAACCTAACCACTAACCACTAACCACTAACAATTTCTTCAAGGTTTAGCATAGTAACGAGCCGCCCATCAATGTTACCGATGCCACTCAAGAATTTTTCCATAGCCTTATCGCTAACAGTCTTTTTTGGGTCGACAAGCTTAGAACGAATAGTCAAGACTTCGGAAACGGAATCAACCAACATACCAACCTGCAAGTCCCCAACGATAACGGTAACAATCCGAGCGGACTTAGTGTAAGGAGTTTCCTCAATGCCAAGACGTTTTTTAAGATCGATAACGGGCATAACCGAGCCGCGCTGATTGATAACGCCCTTAATGAAAGAAGCGGCAAAGGGAACGCGAGTAATATCGGACATATCGTTAATCTCTTGGACTTGAAAAATATTCACGCCGTATTCTTCGTCGCGCAATTTGAAGGCAACAACCTGCATAGAATAAACCTGTTCGTCGTCATCAGCTACAGGATTATTAGCAAGGCTTACATTAGCCATAAAAAATCCCTCCTAATTTAAAATGGTAGCAACATCAAGAATCAAAGCGACGCGCCCATCGCCAAGAACAGTCGCACCGGAAAACATCTTTAAACCCATAAATAAATTGCCTAAAGTTTTAATAACAATCTCTTGCTGACCGATAAGTTTATCAACGACAATACCGGCTTTAGATTCGCCAGCGTGAACAACAACGACGAAAAGTTCTTTGGTATCTTTAAAATGAGGAACTTGGAGCAAATCTTGCATACGAATAATAGGAATAATTTCGCCCCTAAGAACGATAACTTCATTATTTTGAACGGTCCTAATATCAGAAGGTTGAATGCTAAGAGTAGAGTCAATAGAAGCAAGAGGAATAGCGTACATTTCATTTTGAACTTGAACGAGCATAGCCTGAATAATAGCAAGAGTGAGAGGAAGTTTAATCTTGAAAATGGAGCCTTCGTTAATGTGAGTTTCGACATCCACTTGCCCCGAAAGGGATTCAATTTTAGATTTTACAACGTCCATGCCCACGCCGCGCCCCGAAATGTCGCTAATTTTTTCAGCAGTAGAAAAACCTGGCAAGAAAATAATGCGCACAGCGTCGGCGTCTTCCATAGAATCAACTTCTTCTTGAGAGAAAAGCCCTTTTTCCACAGCTTTCCGGCGGATAATATCGGCGTCAATGCCCTTGCCGTCGTCAGTAACCATGATGACAACGTTATTTCCTTCGTGGCGAGCGATAAGCGCAACTTCACCCACCCTCGCTTTACCTTTAGCTTCGCGCTCGTCCGGCATTTCAATTCCGTGATCAAGGGAATTGCGCAAAAGGTGCATAATAGGATCGCCAATTTCGTCAATAACGGTGCGATCAAGTTCTGTATCTTCACCTTCAATGGTAAGGTTAATTTCCTTATTAAGTTCTTTAGTAACGTCGCGAACCATACGCGGGAAGCGGTTAAAAACTTGAGAGACGGGCACCATGCGCACTTTCATAACGATATTTTGCAGGTCGGTAGTTACTCGATCCATTTGCTCTAGAGTTTCAGTAAGTTCGGACAGGCGATGAGTTTGCCCAATTTGTTCCAGGCGGACTTTATTTATAACAAGTTCGCCCATAAGATTCATAAGGTTATCAAGTTTATCAATATCAACGCGAACAGATTGCCCCGCGTGAGACTTTTTCTGAGTCGCGGCAGGGGAATTTGGTTTTGGCGTTGAATTAGCTGGAGTATCAATTTTATTATCGGTTTTAGGTTTAGTTTCAATTTTAGTTTCAATTTTAGTTTCCGTTTTAGTTTCCGTTTTATTATCGATATTAGAATCGTTAGCCTCGATAATAGAAATGCTAGCATCTTCAATTTCGGAAATAGCTAAAACAGCGTCAGAAATAGCCTTTTCGTCAGCGGAGGAAATTAAAATAACATCAAAAGAGCGGTCGAATTGTTCCTGTTCCAAATCTTCAGCTGGCGGAATAGTCTTAATAACTTCGCCAATCTCCTCTAGTGCGTTCATAACCATATAAGAACGAGCGGATTTTAAAAGGCAAGAATCAGAAAGAGTGACTTTAATATAAATGCCGTGCAACCCTTCTTTCTTAGCTTGCGAAATAAGCTTCATTTCAGTATCAGAAAGATCAAAGTTGTTAGTAGGTAATTGAGAGGGAGCAGAAGGAGCCGCAGGCGAAGAATCACCCTTAAGGATAGAAGACAATTTAGAAACGAGAGCGGAAACATCAATAAGATCTTCCGGATCGCCATTAGCAACATTGTTAATCATCTGTTCAAGAGAATCAATACATTTAAAAAGAGTATCGATAATATCGCCGGTCACGGGCAGTTGTTGTTTACGAAGCATATCGAGCACGTCTTCCATCTCATGAGTAAGCTCCGCAATTTTATTATACCCCATAGTAGCCGACATCCCCTTAAGGGTATGAGCATTACGAAAAATCTCATTAAGAATCGAAAGATCCTGCGCATTATCCTCCAGCCCCAGCAACCCATCATTGAGCGACTGCAAATGTTCATGAGATTCATCCAAGAACATATCCATATATTGATTAGTTTCCATTTAAACTCCTCCTGTTTATTTATCGGTCAAAGTAAACTGCTCTATTTCCGTACCGCCTCAACTATAGCCTCTGCAATTTTATTTAAAGGACGAATTTCATCAGCAAGCCCGGCGTCCACAACTGCTTTGGGCATACCGTAGACAACGCAACTACTTTCGTCTTGCGCAATAGAATAACCGCCTGTTGCCTTAACTTTTTTCATGCCTTCGCAACCGTCCGAACCCATACCCGTCATTATAACTGAAACCAAATCTTTGCCGAATTGCGCGGCTGAATCAAACATATAATTTACAGTGGGGCGAAGGTTGCCGACTCGCGGCTCTTGGCTCAAGACGATTTTACGTTCCCCGCCGCCTGCCGGAGCAATTCGCAAATGATAATCGCCAGGCGCAATGTAAACTTGTCCAGCTCTTATGATTTCGTCCTGTTCCGCTTCCTTAACTTTTATTTCGCTGATCGAATTCAATCTTTCCGCCAGTGATTTAGTAAAACCTGCGGGCATGTGCTGAACAACAACTACGCCGCAAGGAAGGTTGCCTGGCAAACGCGTTATGACTGCCTGCAATGCTTGTGGTCCGCCCGTTGACGTTCCGATAACTACAAGTTTTTTGCCTGTACCTGGAATAATTTTTTTGACGATAGGGGCTGTACTTGGCACAAAATTTATCGAAGGTTTTTGTCCAAGAACAAGTCCCGTTCGGCGTCTAACTTCTACTCTGCGCGTCGGCGGTTCAATATTTGAAGGTCGCGGCTTGTAAACCAACGGGGTGCTTGCCGCGATATTTTTTCTAGCGTGTGATTTTGCCGCTATCCTGCACTTAGATAAAATTTCATCTTTTATCGTGTCGATTTTTGAAATTGCACCGCCCGCCTTGCTAACGAAATCGACTGCGCCCAATGCTAGCGCACGAATCGTTTCGTTTGTGCCCTTTTGCGTAGCGGAACTTATCATAATGACTGGCAACGGGCATTGCTCCATGATAATTCCAAGAGCCGTAAGCCCGTCCATTATCGGCATTACGACATCCAGCGTCAAAACGTCGGGATGAAATTTTTTTACCTTGTCTATCGTGTCTTGTCCGTTTACCGCTGTGCCGACGACCTCGAAGTCGCTTTGACTTTTGAATAAATCAGAGAGGACTTTTCGCATAAAAGCCGAGTCATCAGCAATTAAAACACGAATAAC
>Ga0247609_10006654_pt1 | contig 11105 bp, 20 predicted proteins | sample 172DNAGHGlowgp2_FD_193487 | JGI IMG/M metagenome (GOLD analysis project Ga0247609, IMG submission 193487) | Sheep rumen microbial communities from Palmerston North, Manawatu-Wanganui, New Zealand - 1728 DNA GHGlow gp2 | ecosystem: Host-associated > Mammals > Digestive system > Stomach > Rumen ... | reverse complement strand
TGCTTGTTTTGCAACAGCCACAAGTTCTTTAGCTTCTTTTGAACAATTTCCAACAAGATATGTTCTAGCAGCATCTCCATTGTAACCATTTTTAAGTACAACTGTATCTACTGAAACAACATCTCCATCTCTAATAATTACATCTTTAGATGGCACACCATGAATAACAACATCATTAATTGATACACAAAGTGATGCTGGGAATGCAGGAACTCCTCTTACTCCACTTGGGTAACCCTTTTCTGCTGGAATACCTCCATGACTTCTAATAAACTCTTCTGCAAGTTTATCTAATTCCCAAGTAGTCATTCCTGGTTTAATTATTGATTCTATATAATCGTATGTTTGAGCAGTTAGCTTACATACTTCTGTCATTAGTTCAATTTCTCTTTTTGATTTAATTGTGATCATTTATTAATACCTTTCTAAGATTCACATCATCGATTACTTATTTTTTAAATAGTCTATTACTTCTTTAGAAACAACATCTTTCATTCTGTTTTCACTTTCACTAAGAAGTGTTGAATATAATGCACCTGTTTTTTCATAATAATTTGCAAGTGGAGCTGTTTCTTTCTTGTATACTTCTAATCTATTTTTTGCTCTTTCTAATGTATCGTCATCTCTTTGAACAAGTTCTGCACCACATTCATCGCAAATTCCTTCAACTTTTGATGGATGTAAAACTGTATTAAATACTGCTTTACATTTTGGGCATACTCTTCTATTAACTATTCTATTTAGTAGTTCTTCTTCTTTAGATTCTAAGTTAACTACTATATCAATTTTTTCATTCTTTTCTTTTAGTATTTCATCAAGCTTTTCTGCTTGAGCAACTGTTCTTGGAAATCCGTCTAATATACATCCATTTTCGACATCTGGTTCTGATAATCTATCAATTACCATTCCTACTGTAATATCATCTGGAACAAGTTCACCTTTATCCATATATTTTTTAGCTTTTTGTCCAAGTTCAGTATTCTCTGCTATATTTTTTCTAAAAATATCACCTGTAGAGATTGAAGGAATATCAAATTCTTTTCTTAATATCTCTGCTACGCTTCCTTTTCCAGAAGCTGGTGCACCTAACATTATTATAATCATTATTTGGTCCCCCTTAATAATATTTATACTAATCAAATACTACTTATGCTTAATATTTGATTAATATAACTTTGTCTATAAGCAAATCTAGGTGGCCTAGCACTTTGGCTAAGCCACCCAGGTTAAATCTCTTTATTATTTCTCTAAGAATCCTTTATAATGTCTCATTACTAATTGTGATTCTAATTGTTGAACTGTCTCTAATGCAACACCAACTATAATTAAGATTGATGTACCACCGAAACTAATATCTATACTTGAAAATCTCATAAGCATTGGTAATATAGCTATAATTGCTAAATAGATACCACCAAACCATGTTAATTTTGTAAGTATTGAAGATATATAGTCAGATGTTGGTTTTCCTGCTCTAATACCTGGTATGAAACCACCATTTTGTTTAATATTAGTAGCTACTTCAGCTGGATTAAATGTTGCATATGTATAGAAGAATGTAAATCCTACTATCAATAATAAGTATACTATTGCATTAGCTAATGAATATCCCCAAGGAACTTGAGAAGATGATGTAGCCATTGAGAAATAGTATAATCCAGTTAAAAATCCAGATGTTCCAATTTTATCTGCTGCAAATATTTGAATCATCATTGCTGGGAATGTCATGAATGATGAAGCGAAGATGATTGGCATAACGCCAGCCATTGCAAGCTTAAGTGGTATATGTGTGTTTTGACCACCATACATCTTTCTTCCAACAACTTTCTTTGCATATTGAACTGGAACTCTTCTTTCAGCCTCTTGAACAAATACAACAGCAGCAATAAGTACAACTGCACCTACAACAATTGCTATTGATGTAATTATTCCTAAAGTGCTAATTCCTTCAGCTGTAACAATTATTTTCCATAATTTTACAATTCCTGTTGGTATTCTTGAAATGATACCAACGAAGATAATCATTGATATACCATTTCCAATACCTTTATTTGTGATTTCTTCACCTAACCACATTAATACAGCAGTACCAGCAACTAATGATAACACTACTGTAAATCCAGTAATAAATCCTGGGTTGATGAAGATTCCGGTTGAACGATATGATATATAAATACCTAAACCTTCAATTAATGAAAGTACAATAGTTAATAATTTTGTATATTTATTAACTTTTTGTTTACCAACCTCTCCACCTTCTTTCATCATTTTTTCAAGTGAAGGAATGATCATTCCTAACAATTGAATAACGATTGATGCTGTAATATATGGTGTGATTGTCATAGAGAATATTGATAAGTTTGAAAAAGCACCACCTGAAATAGTATTAATTAAGCCTACTAAACTTCCAGTTGCAACTTGCATTTGATCATTAAGTGCAATTGAATCTACACCTGGAACTGTTATGTAACAGCCAAATCTAAATATTACTATAAGGATTAATGTATATAGTAATTTTTTTCTAATCTCTGGGGTTTTTATAGCATTTTTAATAGTATTAAACAACTAAATCACCTCTATCTTTCCGCCTGCAGCTTCGATTTTCTCTGCAGCAGCTTTAGTAAATCTCTTTGCCTTAACTGTTAGTTTCTTATCTAAATTACCTTTTGCAATAACAACGATTCCATCATTGATCTTTCCAATAATTCTTTCTTCTTGTAAAGATTCAGCTGTAACTTCTGTAGCTTTTGATTTGTTAAGCATTGTTAAAGTTACTTCTGTATAGTTCTTTGCAAATCTATTATTGAAACCTCTTTTTGGTAATCTTCTATATAAAGGTGTTTGTCCACCTTCGAATCCACGTCTTACTCCGCCGCCTGATCTAGCTTTTTGTCCTTTATGACCTCTACCAGATGTCTTGCCTAAACCAGAACCGATTCCACGACCAACTCTTTTTCTTGTTGTCTTCTTAACAGCTGGTTTTAAGTTTCCTAATTCCATTCTCTTAGCACCTCCTCTATTTGGTCTTATTTAAATTGTTTTCATTATATCATTAATAATTTTAAATTTAAACTTTTTATATAAAAATATAATTATAAAATTTCGCTAACTTTTTTTCCTCTTTTTTTAGCTACTTGCTCAACTGTTTGCATGTTCTTTAAAGCATCTAATGTAGCATAAACAACGTTTCTAGGATTGTTTGTTCCGATAACTTTAGAATTAATATCTCTATATCCTGCAAGTTCAAGAACAGGTCTAACACTACCACCAGCTACGATTCCAGTACCTTCAGCACCTGGTTTTAACATTACTTTAGCACTACCAAAGCATCCTGTATATTCATGTGGTATTGTTGTTCCTACGATTGGAACTTCTATTAAATTTTTCTTAGCTTCTTCAATAGCTTTTTTGATTGCATCTGGAACTTCTGAAGCTTTTCCATTTCCAACACCGATGTGTCCGTTTTCATCTCCAACAACTACAACAGCTGAAAATCTAAAAGTTCTACCACCTTTAACAACCTTTGCAACTCTATTGATAGCTACTACAGTCTCTCTTAATTCTACTGATTTTTCTTCCATGAGAATTTCTTTTCCTCCTTCTTTAAATCATTTAAAAAATCATAATTTGATTAGAAATCTAATCCACCTTCACGAGCTGCTTCAGCTAATGCTTTAACAACACCATGATAAATATATCCGCCTCTATCAAAAACAACTTGCTTAATCTTTTTAGCTGCTGCTTTCTTTGCAACTTCTGCACCAACTTCTTTAGCAGCTTCAATATTTGCTTTTTTAGTCTTGATAGATTTATCAATTGTTGAAACATATACTAATGTTTCACCTTTTGTATCATCTATAATTTGAGCAATTATATTTTTATTAGATTTGCTAACAGCAAGTCTTGGGCATTCTGAAGTTCCTGAAATCTTTGTACGAACTCTAGCATGTCTTCTTGCTATTTCAGCTTTTCTATCACTCTTTTTGATCATTGATTTTTCTCCTTTCTAGGTTTCTTTACAGGGGTATATCTAATCCCTCTATTATTTTCCTCTTTAAGGGATTAAATATACCCCCTAAAGCAACTTATTATTCCTAAATCGACTTAAATTTTATTTCTTACCTGCTTTTCCTTCTTTACGTCTGATAGTTTCTTCAGCGTACTTAATACCTTTTCCACCATAAACTTCAGGTGGTCTCTTTGTTCTTACTACAGCAGCTGTTTGACCAACTAATTCTTTATCAATACCTTTAACAATAATCTCATTTGGGTTTGGTACGTCAAAAGTAATTCCTTGTGGTGCTTCAACTTCTACAGGGTGTGAAAAACCTAAGTTTAATAATAAATTATTTCCTTTTTTGCTTGCTCTATATCCAACACCATTAATTTCTAATTTTCTTTCGAATCCGTTTAATGTTCCTTGGATCATGTTGTTTAGTAATGTTCTTGTTAATCCATGTAAACTTCTATTTTCTGGTTCATCGTTTGGTCTAACAACCTTTACAACACCACCATCAACATCTATTTTCATGTTTTTGTGAAATTCTTTTTCTAAAGTTCCTTTAGGTCCTTTTACAGTAACTTTTTGGTTTTCTACTTTTATCTCTACACCAGCTGGTACTGTTATAGGTTTGTTTCCTATTCTAGACATTTATATTTTCCTCCTTCTTTAAATTTTCTGCCTTAGCTTAAATTATTTTAAAGACATTAATTTTATATTTTAATTTATTTTGTTTGATTACCAAACATAAGCTAGTACTTCTCCGCCGATACCTAATTCTCTAGCTTTTTTGTCTGTCATAATACCTTTTGAAGTAGAAATTAAAGCAATTCCTAATCCATTAAGTACTTTTGGTAATTCGTCTTTTGATGCATAAATTCTTAAACCAGGTTTACTGATTCTCTTTAATCCATCAATTACTCTGTTACCTTTCTCATCATATTTTAAAGAAATTCTTATAATTCCTTGTGTATTGCTATCAATCTCTTCATAAGATTTTATATAACCTTCTTCAAGTAAAGTTTCTGCTATAGCTTTCTTCATCTTTGAAGCTGGAACATCAACAGTTTTGAATTTTGCGCTATTAGCATTTCTTATTCTTGTTAACATATCTGCTATTGGGTCAGTTGTATTCACGTTAGTTTACCCTCCTTTTTTAAAATTTCAATATATCAATTTTACCAGCTAGCTTTTTTAACTCCTGGGATTTCTCCTTTATGAGCTAATTCTCTAAAGCAAACACGGCAAATTCCAAATTTTCTAATATAAGCATGTGGTCTTCCACAAATTCTGCATCTATTGTACTCTCTTGTAGCATATTTTTGTGGTTTAGCTTGTTTAACTTTTAATGATTTTTTAGCCATTTTTTTCTCCTTTCTTCAAAAATCATTTATTTTAATTTTTTTAGCTTCTAAATGGCATTCCTAAAAGTGATAATAGCTCTTTAGCTTCTTCGTCTGTTTGAGCTGTAGTTACGAATATAATATCCATACCTCTTAATTGATCTACTTTATCATATTCTATTTCTGGGAATATTAATTGTTCTTTAATACCCATAGAATAGTTTCCTCTACCATCAAAAGAATTTGCAGAAACTCCTCTAAAGTCTCTTACTCTAGGAAGAGCTACGTTGAAAAGTTTTTGAGCGAAATCATACATTTTTCCTGCTCTTAAAGTAACTTTACATCCGATTTTTGCACCTTCTCTTAATTTAAATGCTGCAATTGATTTTTTAGCTTTTGTTACTATTGGTCTTTGACCAGTAATAATAGTTAAATCATTCATTGCATTATCTAAAGCTTTAGGATTATCTTTTGTATCGCCTAATCCTATATTTATAACTATTTTCTCTAATTTAGGAACTTGCATTACTGAACTATAATTGAATTTCTTCATTAATGCTGGAACTACTTCTTTTTCATATTGTTCTCTAAGTTTTTCCATTGTTATAAAATTCCTCCTTTCAACTAATCATTATTTTACTGTTGCATTACTTTTCTTAGCAACACGAACTTTCTTTCCTTTTTCTTCTTTATAACCAACTTTTGTTGCTTTTCCACCTTTTGGATCTGCTAAAGCAACTTTTGAAACATCGATAGCACATTCTGCTGGAATGATTCCACCTTGCTCACCTTGTTTTCTTGGTTTAACATGTTTTTTTCTTATATTGATGCCTTTAACAACAACTTTATTGTCTTTTGGCATTGTCTTTAAAACTTCTCCTGTCTTTCCTTTATCATTTCCTGATAAAACAACTACAGTATCGCCTTTCTTTATTTTCAATTTATTCACCTCTATTTCTCTATAATTCTTTATAACATCTTGTTATTAATTTAAAAATTATAAAACTTCTGGAGCTAGAGATAATATTTTTAAATATTCACCATCTCTTAATTCTCTTGCTACTGGGCCAAATATACGTGTTCCCTTAGGTGTTTTATCTTCACGAATAATAACTGCAGCATTCTCATCAAATTTTAAGTAAGATCCGTCAGCTCTTCTAACGCCTTTTTTAGTTCTTACTACAACAGCTTTTACTACTTCACCTTTTTTAACAACGCCACCTGGTGTAGCTGCTTTTACAGAAGCAATTACGATATCTCCTATTTGAGCATATTTTCTATGTGATCCGCCTAAACATCTGATAACCATAATCTCTTTAGCACCAGTGTTGTCAGCTACTTTTAATATAGTTTGTTGCTGTACCATTATAGTTCCTCCTTCTTTAACTTCTAACTAAATGCAATTAACATTATTTAATAATTGCTTTCTCAACGATTCTAACTATTCTGTATCTCTTATCTCTAGATAAAGGTCTTGTTTCCATAACTTCTACTTTATCTCCAACTTTGCAAGCATTCTCTTCATCGTGAGCTTTTAATTTATATGTTCTCTTTACTGTTTTATTGTAAATTGGATGTGCAACTGATGTTTCTACTGCAACAACAACTGTCTTATCCATTTTATCTGAAACAACAGTACCTATCATTGATCTACGAAGATTTCTTTCAACTTTTTCAGTTGTCTTTTTAACTTCCTTAACTTTCTTATCTTCTTTCATTAGGATAAAGACTCCTTTCTTCTAATTATTATTGATTTTTTAATTCTCTTTCTCTTAAAATTGTTTTAATTCTAGCTATATCTTTTCTAACTTCTTTAACCTTAAGTGGGTTATCTAATCCGTTAGTAGCTAGGCTGAATCTTAATTTAAACAACTCAGTTTTTAATTCACTAAGCTCTTTTTCTAGCTCAGGTGAAGACATATCTTTTAATTCTTTTAATTTACTATTCTTCATCTTATACATCACCGCCTACTTCATTATTTTCTCTTTTAACAAATTTAGCTTGTACAGGTAATTTTTGAGCTGCTAGTCTTAAAGCTTCTCTAGCTGTTTCTTCAGAAACACCTTCTATCTCAAACATAACTCTTCCTGGTTTTACAACAGCTACCCAATATTCTGGTGCTCCTTTACCTTTACCCATACGAGTTTCAGCTGGTTTCTTTGTAACTGGTTTGTCTGGGAATATTTTAATCCAAACTCTACCACCTCTTTTAATATATCTAGTTAAAGCAACTCTGGCAGCCTCAATTTGATTAGATTTAATCCATCCAGCTGTTGTGGCTTGTAATCCATATTCTCCTTCATTTACTTTGTTTCCTCTTGTTGCATATCCTCTATTTCTACCTTTTTGTTGCTTTCTGTGTTTTGTTCTTTTTGGCATTAATGGCATTAGTCGTTACCTCCTTTTGCTTCTTTTTTTGCAGGAAGAACTTCACCTTTATAAATCCATACTTTTACACCAACTTTACCATATGTTGTATCTGCTTCAGCAAATCCATAATCGATGTCTGCTCTTAATGTTTGTAGTGGTATAGTACCATCTTTATAAAATTCTGTTCTTGCCATATCAGCTCCACCTAGTCTTCCAGATACAGCTGTTTTAATTCCTAAAGCACCTGCTTTAGTAGCTTTTTGCATAGCTTGTTTCATTGCTCTTCTGAATGAAATTCTTCTTTCTAGTTGTCCTGCGATACCTTCAGCAACTAATTGTGCGTCTGTATCAACATTCTTAACCTCAACAATATTTAAATTAACTTCTTTATTTATCATTTTTTCAAGTTCTGCTTTTAAAGCTTCTGAAAAGTTTCCACCTTTACCGATAACTAAACCTGGTTTAGCTGTGTAAACGTTAACTTTTACGAATTTTGCAGTTCTTTCGATTTCTATTTTAGAAATTCCACTAATATATAGTTTTTTCTTAACATATTCACGAATTTTATGGTCTTCAACTAGGTAATCACTAAAGTTTTTTGAATCTGCATACCATTTAGAGTTCCATTCTCTAATAACACCTACTCTCATTCCATTTGGATGAACTTTTTGTCCCATCGTAAATATCCTCCTTCCTCAATTATTTTCTTTCTCTTAACACTATTGTTATATGACTAGTTCTTTTTCTAATTCTAACAGCTGAACCTTTAGCTGCTGGTCTAATTCTCTTTAAAGTTGGACCTTGGTTTGCATATATCTCTGCTACATAAAGATCAGCTCTGTTCATGTAATGATTATTTTCAGCATTTGCGATAGCTGAATTTAATAATTTCTCTAACATTTCAGCTGAAGCTTTAGGTGCGAATTTAACTATTTTTTGTGCTTCTTCAACGCTTTTTCCTCTCATTAAGTCTGCTACGATTTTAACTTTTCTAGCTGAAATTCTAGCATAACTTAGCGTTGCTCTTGCTTCTGCTACTTGAGATTTCTCTTCCACTATTTTTTCCTCCTTTATTTATTTGGATATATATTCCTATTTATTTGTTTTGTCTCCTGAATGTCCCTTGAATGTTCTTGTAGGAGCGAATTCTCCTAACTTATGACCGATCATTTCTTCTGAAATATATACAGGAACATGTTTTCTACCATCATGAACAGCTATTGTATGTCCAATCATTTGTGGATATATTGTAGATGTTCTTGACCATGTTTTTAATACTTCTTTTTTACCTGTTTCATTCATAGCTTCAACTCTTTTTAAAAGTTTCTCTTCTACGTAAGGTTTTTTCTTACTTGATCTTGACATATTTTTCTCCTTCCTTATTATTACGAAATATAGCTTATTAAGCTACCATCTTATTTTCTTCTCTTAACGATAAATTTATTAGATAATTTCTTCTTATTTCTTGTTTTATATCCAAGAGCTGGTTTACCCCAAGGTGTTAATGGACCTGCATGTCCAACTGGAGCTCTACCTTCACCACCACCATGTGGGTGATCGTTAGGGTTCATAACAGATCCTCTTACTGTAGGTCTGATACCCATATGTCTTTTTCTACCAGCTTTACCTAATTTAATATTTTCATGATCGCTGTTTCCGATTGTTCCGATTGTTGCTCTACATCTTACAGAAACTAATCTCATTTCTCCAGATGGAAGTCTTACGTGAGCATATGCTCCTTCTTTAGCCATAAGTTGAGCTTCTTGTCCAGCTGATCTAACAAGTTTTCCACCTTGTCCTGGATTTAATTCAACATTGTGAATTAATGTACCAACAGGGATGTTTGAGATAGGCATTGCATTACCTGGTTTGATATCTACGTTTTCTCCAGATACAACTACATCACCATCTTTTAATCCGTTTGGTGCTAAGATGTAACTCTTTGTTCCATCTTTGTATTCGATTAAAGCTATGTTAGCACTTCTGTTTGGATCATATTCGATACCAACAACTGTTGCTTCCATGTTATCTTTTAATCTCTTAAAATCAATTATTCTATATTTTTGTCTATTTCCACCACCTTGATGTCTTACTGTGATTCTTCCATATGAATTTCTACCTGCATGATTTTTCTTAACAGCTAGTAAAGATTTTTCTGGAGTCTTCTTTGTGATTTCTTCGTTTGTTGAAGAAGTCATATTTCTTCTTGATGGTGTATATGGTCTATAATGTTTAATTCCCATTTTTAAAATCTCCTTTTACATTTATTCTCCGGGTTTTTTCCCGATATTTATAATTAATATTTAAAATTAAGCATTCATTTCATCGATTGATGTATTAAATTTCTTTGAAACTTTAACTGCTTTTCCACCTTTACCTAGGTATTTAATATCTTTACCTTCAGTATCGATAGTTACGATTGCTTTTTTCCATGATGGAGTTGTTCCTTCATGTACTCCAACTCTCTTTTCTTTTCCTCTAATGTTCATTGTATTAACTTGTAATACTTTAACATTAAATAATTTTTCAACAGCGTTCTTAATTTGAACTTTTGTTGCTTTCTTTGCTACTTCGAAAGTGTATTTACCGTTTTGCATTTCTAAACTACTTTTTTCAGTAACGATTGGGGCAAGTATAATATCTTCTGCTACCATTATGCATACACCTCCTCTAATTTCTTAATTGTATCAACTGTTACAACTAACTTCTTATAATATAATAAATCATAAACGTTTATTGTATTAACTGAACTTGTTCCAACATTAGCTAAGTTTCTAGCTGATTTTTGTACAACTTCATCTTTAGCTGGTAAAAGTATTAATGCTTTTTCTTCAACTTTTAAGTTTTTCATTGTATCAGCAACTTGCTTTGTTTTGATTTCTTTGTAGTTAAGTTTATCAACTACAATTAAATTCTTTTCTAATACTTTAGAGCTTAATAAAGATTTAATTGCTAATTGTCTTTCTTTCTTATTTACTCTGTATTTATATGATCTTGGTTTTGGTCCTAATGCTATACCACCTTTGATCCATTGAGGAGCTCTTATAGAACCTTGTCTTGCTCTACCTGTTCCTTTTTGTCTCCATGGTTTTCTACCACCGCCTCTAACTTCAGATCTTGTTTTTGTGCTTTGTGTACCTTGTCTTTGATTAGCTAAATAGTTAACTAAAACACTGTGTACAACTGTCTCATTTGGTTCAATTCCGAAGATTTCGTCTTTTAAATCTACAGTACTAACCTTTTTTCCTTCTATATTATATACTTCTATACTAGGCATCTATTTTTCCTCCTTCCTTCTACTTTGATGATTTTACTGTTTTTCTAATTTTTAAAATGCTTCCTTTATTTCCAGGTACAGAACCTTTAATTAAAATAGCATTTTTATCTAGAT
>Ga0247609_10006652_pt1 | contig 11110 bp, 15 predicted proteins | sample 172DNAGHGlowgp2_FD_193487 | JGI IMG/M metagenome (GOLD analysis project Ga0247609, IMG submission 193487) | Sheep rumen microbial communities from Palmerston North, Manawatu-Wanganui, New Zealand - 1728 DNA GHGlow gp2 | ecosystem: Host-associated > Mammals > Digestive system > Stomach > Rumen ... | reverse complement strand
GCGCTTTTATGCTTGGTTTGGAAGTGGAGACCAGGGAGCTCTGCTCTTTGAGTATTGGGCTACTGACTTTATTGAGTTCCTTACTTGGTATAGTATAGATGATGGTGGGGACACTACTATCTCTGCTGACCAGCTCACTGCTGCTATTGTTGAAGAGTTAGCAAAGCTTCCTTCGACAAATAAATACATTGATAAATATAATGAGATCCTTACATCTTATGCCGACAAATTCTAGTATATCTAATGAAATTGACGCCATTATTGCTAGGGCGATGATGGAATATCAAAAGGCCAAGGGAGAAGATGCTTTTGCTCCTGCAGAAACCCCTGTTAAAGAAGAACCTGAAGAAGAGGAAGTGTTTGCTCCAGAAATTCCAGTAAACTCTCAAAGTATCCTTGTTGCTGAAGAGACTAGTAGATTTAGCGGAGCTGTTTGGTTTGAAAATATTCAAAATACATCAGTTACCCTTGCTGGTCTTGGGGGAATTGGTAGTTATGTAGCATTCTTGTTGTCTAGGCTTCATCTTAATTGTTTATATCTATATGATAATGATACTGTAGAAGCAGCAAATATGTCTGGACAGTTATATTCTAAGCAAGATGTAGGAATCTTAAAGGTTAATGCCACCTGCAGAACGCTAGAAAACTACTCTAACTTTTATGACCTAGTGGGCTTTAATGAGCGATTTACCTCTTCTTCCCCTGCTACAGAGATTATGATTTGTGGCTTTGATAACATGGAGGCAAGAAAAACTTTCTTCAATTCTTGGAAGGCGTTTGTTGTACAACATCCTGAGGAAGAACGGAAGAAGTGCCTGTTTATTGATGGAAGACTTGCCGCTGAGAACTTTCAGGTTTTCTGCATAAGAGGAGATGATAACTTCAATATGAATAAGTATGAAGATAAATTCCTCTTTAAAGACTCTGAGGCAGATGAAACTATCTGTAGTTATAAGCAGACTTCCTTTATGGCTAATATGATTGCTTCTGTGATGGTCAATCTATTTGTAAACTTTTGCGCCAATGAGTGTAATCCTTTAATTCCCAGAGATTTGCCCTTCTTCACTGAGTATTCGGCGGATACTATGTTCTTTAAAGTTATTGCATAATGGAGTTTAGTTACAGCTATAGAAATACTATTTCACAATTTTCACGAGCAGATAGAATCCTTTATGGATTTTCTGGAGCAGACAGTCAAGACCTAAATACTTGTCCTGTAGAAATAAGATTTAAGCTTTCTAGAGAGGGAGGAGAAGTTCCAATTATTGCTTTTAATGCAATTACACAACAATTTGGCTACTCCCAGTCCCACCGTCTTTCTTTGGAGGAGGGTCAGTTTATTACTGTTGTTGTGCCCTTACTAGGTATGTGCTATAAAAATTGTAAGGGAGCAGATACTATTATGAAAGCTTTTACTCAGTTTTCCTGCCGAATAATAGAAGCACGAACCCCAGACGAGAGTTATTATGGAGGTACGGGATTTGTGCTGGATAAAGACTATAAGCCCCTGCTTTACCTTACGAAATCTTTTTCTCCTACAACAGAAAACACTGCGCCTATAACAGTTCATGTGTCTCCCACAGTTTTTCTTAATGATAAGAGTGTCTTGACTAAGGCAATTATTAAAAAGTGCATTCCCTTCTATCTATCTCAGTATCCAATTAGTAGTCGGGAACCAGCCTTTGCTCCTAAAATTGTTATTGATGATGGGTCTGAATTATTTTTCACACCCAATAAGCCTACTCCGGGGATAAATATAAACAAAGACATCAATAACTTCTTAAAGGGGGAGATTGGAGAAGTTTTGGGACAGTTAAAATAAAAGTAGAATGATGATATCGGCTGTTTTTAATAATTGGTTAAGGGTAATAGATACCTCAACTTTGTTTAAAGTATTAGGGCAACTTAATCCCAAAAATATATGTCCTTCAAAAGATAATGTCTTTAGAGCATTTACATTGTGTCCAATAGAGAAATGTAGGGTTGTATTCTTGGGGCAAGATCCTTATCCTCAACCTGGAGTAGCTACTGGTATTCTGTTTGGGAATTCTGCAAATATGGAGGATCTATCTCCGTCATTACAAGTTATTAAAGAAGCCGTTATTGACTACACAAAGCTACATAATTATCCTATAGAGTTTGATAACAGTTTAGAGAGTTGGGCTAAACAAGGGATTTTAATGATTAACTCAGCCCTCACAGTTGAAGTAAATAAGATAGGGTCTCACACAGCATTGTGGAGACCCTTTATTTCAACTTTCTTAGAGACATTCTCAAGTTATCAGCCAGGTGTTGTATATGTTTTATTTGGAAAGCAGGCACAAACATTTGAACCATATATAAAGAAATGTGGTAATCATATACTTAAAGAAAATCATCCAGCCTACTATGCCAGAACAGGTCAGCTAATGCCTTCAACAATATTTAGGAAGGTTAATGAGTACCTTAAAAAACAGTACAATGAGGAGATTGTGTGGTATACTGAATTCAATGGAGAAACAGATTAATGGCTAATAACAAAAAAATTAGAAATGCCACTTTAATTAAAGTCAAGGGAATTACCTTTAAATCCCAGTTGGAGAAAATGGTATATAAAACTCTGATAGAAAACAATATAGAACCAGAGTATGAAAAATATACCTTTGTTCTCTGGGATGGGTTTACCCCCATTACTCCTTTCTATGATCAAGAGACAGACCGACAACAGGAAAAACGAAATTTAATTGAAAGTCCAGACAGAAAAACTCCAAAATTGCTAGTATTGAAAATGGATAAAGTGGTAGGAATCCGCTACACTCCAGATTTTCATTTTAAAGTAGGAGAAGTAGATGTATGGATTGAGGTTAAAGGCATAGAGAATGATGTTTTCTATGTTAAGAAAAAACTGTTTAGAAAGTTCCTTGATGATAGATTTGAGAAGGAGGGTAAGAGGTCTATATTCTTTGAGATTTATAGTAAGCGGCAACTACTTCAAGCATTAGAAATAGTTAAGAATTATGTCGAGTCCATTACAACAGATTAATGAACTTGTTTCAAGTTTACCAGCCAAAGATCTCGGCTTAGCTAAGAAGTTCATAGAAAAGAAAGACTGGGAGGCCCTTAAAGACCTCACTTGGTCTTGTCTTCAGCTATTAGAATCAGCTTATGAGAAAGAAACTATTCCTCCTAAGTATCAAAATATTGACTTAGATAAAGTCAGGGAATTGGCGCTGGTTTGTGATGAGTATTATTATCTTATCTATCCTGAGGAAGAGGAAATTGAAGATGATTTCGATTACAGTGATATGATGGAAGAGGATATTTAGGAATGAAAGAAAAATCATTAAAAGAAATTAGCTGGCAAGTTCCAGAAGAGACTTATAGAGAGGACCCTTCTCTAAGTTATTCCACGCTTGCCACTTATGAAAGATCAGGATTTAATGGTCTAGAGAATCTATATGATAGGAAAGAAACTGTTTCCCTTACTTTTGGTAGCGCTGTTGATGCTATTATTACTGGAGGAGATACGGAATTCCAAAGTAGGTTTATTGTGGCAGAATTACCAGCCATATCGGATAAGGCAGCTAGAATCATTAAAGAGCTTTTTGCTGATAATCATATTACTTGTAGGACTTTCGATGATCTTTCAGACATAAAGGTCTTAGAAGCAATTGAAAAGTATGAATATTGGAACAACTGTAAAGCTGAAACCAAATTAAAGAAGCTTAAAGATGAGGGTGCTTCAGAGTATTATGATTTACTACATTTAGCAGAGAATAAAACTCTAATAAGTAGTAGCATGTATTCTGAGGTGCTTGCCTCTGTGAGGGCTCTTAAAGAGTCTGAAGCCACTAAGACCTACTTTGCTCCTGATGATCCCTTTGATGATTCTCTGGAGAGGCTATACCAGCTGAAGTTTAAGGCAACCTTAAATGGTATAAATTATCGCTGTATGAGTGATTTACTTATAGTAAATTATACTGATAAGATAATTTATCCAGTTGATTTGAAGACCTCTTCCCACGCAGAATGGGATTTCTTTAAATCATTTATTCAGTGGGATTATCAGATTCAAGCAAGGCTTTATTGGAGAATAATCAGAGATAATCTTAATAGAGATTCCTACTTTAAAGACTTCACTTTGGATGATTACAGATTCATAGTTGTTAATAAAACTACTCTTACTCCCCTAGTTTGGAAGTTCCCAGAGACACAGCAGACTGGTACACTTCTTGTGGATAATGGGTCCCCCATTAAACTCCGAGACCCTGAGGATATAGGCCAAGAGCTTTATTATTATCTTAATAATAAGCCTAGGGTTCCTGTAGGAATTAATTTAGTTGGGGATAATGATATTACAAGTTGGTTAATTAAGAGCTATGATTAATGTAAGAAAAAGAAATGGGAGTCTAGAACCCTTCAGCTGGGAGAAAATTGACAATGCTGTCAAAAAAGCATTTGCTGCACAAGGCAAAGAAACTCCAGAGCTTGTACATCAGATTGTACATGACACAATTAAAGTAAAACATTCTTCTGACACTGTTACTGACATTGAGGACATTCAAGATGATGTTGTTAAAAGTATAATTGCTGCAGGAGAATGGGACACTGCTTTAGCTTACCATTCTTATAGAGAGAAGCATAAAGAGCTTCGCTTTATTAAGGATAGAGTTGATTGGATTGATAAGTATATGGAATCCACTGAAAATGCTGCTACCTCTTCAGAGACAGATGCTAATGCAAATGTTTCAATTAAGAATGTAGCAAACATTGATGGAGAAGTATATAAGTCCATTAACAGGCAGATTCAGAGGTACAGAATGACTAAGCAGCTGCAAAAGCAATTTCCTGAAATCGCAGAGCAGTATGTTAAAGATTTGGAGCACCACATTATTTATGCCCACGATGAGGCATCATCCCCAGCAGTAAAGAATTATTGTGAGGCAGTGTCTTTGTATCCACTACTTGTGGAGGGAACAAAGGGAATGGATGGACTAGGAACTACTGCTCCCAAGAACTTGAGTTCTTTCTGTGGTCAATTGGTTAATTTAACCTTCCTTCTCTCTGCCCAGTGTAAAGGCGCTGTAGCTTTTGGAGAGTTCTTCAATTTCCTTGATTACTTCTGTGTTAAAGATTTTGGGCCATTCTATCATGTGATGGCTCACAGAGTGGAAGCATCTGAGTATCCTAAAAGGAAAATAGTAGATTCTATTCATCAGGCATATCAGCAGATAGTGTATGGCTGGAATCAGCCTGCAGGCAATAGAAGCTATCAAAGTCCATTTACTAATATTTCTTATTATGATGAGAATTATTGGCATGCTCTCTTTGATGACTTCTATTTCCCCGATGGTACACAGCCCAAATGGGAGAGAGTAAACTGGTTGCAACATGATTTTATGGAATGGTTTAACAATGAGAGAACCAAGACTCTATTAACCTTCCCCGTAGAAACAGTTGCATTGCTCAGTGAGGACGGAGATATTAAAGATAAGGAATGGAAAGACTTTGTGGCAGAAATGTATAGCAAAGGACACTCTTTCTTTACTTACATCTCTGATAATCCCAATGCCCTGGCTTCTTGCTGTAGACTTAGGAATGAAATTGCAGAGAATGTCTTCTCATTTACTAATGGTCTTACTGGAGTTCAAACTGGTAGTGCCAATGTAATTACCCTCAATCTTAATAGAATTGTTCAAGATTGGAGTAAGAAGATGATGGATGCTAACGAAGGAGATTGGACTCAAGAAGATGCTAGAGAGTCTTTGGCAGACCTGCGTGAATACCTTATAGGCATTCTCGATAGGGTCTACAAGTACCACATTGCTTATAAGACACTTCTCTATGAAGTTGAAGATGCTGGTATGTTGAATGCTTCTACTGCTGGATATATCAATATGCACAAGCTATTTAGTACTATTGGTATTAATGGACTTAATGAAGCAGCTGAGTTCTTGGGAATTAAATGCAATTATAATGATGAGTATAAAAAGTTCTGTAGGCTTATTACAGGAACTATCTCAGAGCAAAATAAACTTCATTCCACCAAAGACTTTCAGTTCAATACTGAACTAGTTCCTGCAGAAGGGCTATCCAGTAAGAACTATGGTTGGGATAAGGAGGATGGCTATTGGGTGCCCTCTGATAGAAATCTTTATAACTCCTACTTCTATATTGCATCTGATCCTAAGACTACTATACTTGACAAGTTTAAGCTTCATGGTAAGGAATTCACAGAACTGCTTGATGGAGGAGTGGGGTTACATTGTAATCTTGAGGAACATCTTAGTAAAGAGCAATATCTATCCCTGATTAATGTTGCTATCCATTATGGCACTTCATACTTTACATTCAATATTCCTAATAGTGAATGTGATGATTGTCATTTTATTACTAAGTACCCTATTAAGGTTTGCCCTAAATGTGGTAGTACTCACATCTCTTGGTGGACAAGGGTTATTGGGTTCTTAAGACCTATTAAATACTTTGACAAAGAGAGATATAAGGAAGCACAGACTAGATTTTATGCCAAAAAAGAATCATTGGAAAGTGGAACTAGTGAAAGTTAAAAAGCTGTCCCCAGAAGCCGTAATTCCTAGCTATGCGACTGTTGGAAGTGCAGGAATGGATGTAACTGCTATCAGCAAGGAATATGATGCAGAAAATGACTGCTGGGTATACCATACTGGGTTATCATTTCAGCTTCCCAAGGGATATGTAATGCTTATATTTCCAAGAAGTTCTAACAGAAAAACAAATTGCTATCTTGCCAACCATGTGGGTGTCCTGGACAGTGATTATACTGGAGAGCTTCTGCTAATGTATAAGTGCAGGGATTGTATTTTTACATATCCTCCCTATCAGGAGGGTGAAAGGGTTGGTCAAATAATTATTATGCCATATCCAAAGATAGAGTTCTTGGAGGTTGAAGAACTAGACAAGACAGAGAGGGGAGATGGTGGATTTGGAAGTACAGGTAAATAATGGATAAATTAATTTTGATTGTCCTTGTTTTTCTTCTATGTATTACCGTTCTTATTATGGAATGGATTCATACATACAGGAATAAACAGAAGGAAAAGACTAAAATATCTTTTAAAGAAGGTTTGGATTTAACCGAACTACCAATAGTAACTTTCTATCAAGGCACTACGAAGTTACATTTTCTTCTAGACACTGGTAGTAATATATCTTATATTAATAGAGATGTCATTAACAACATTAAAGCAACAGATTTAAAATCTTCTTCAAGCACTTTTGGGGTTGAAGGCAATGGTGTTGAGTGTCATCATTATTCAATAGAAATAGGATATAAAGACCAGAAGTTTGTTGAAGAATTTGGTGCTATTGATTTGAGTGCTGCTTTTAGTACTATTGAGAAAGAGAGTGGTATCAAATTACATGGTATTTTAGGAAATCGCTTCTTTGAAAAGTATAAATATGTTCTTGATTTTAAAGAATTAATAGCATATCGGTAATGATTTATTTGGTATCCGCTTCTCAATTTATATTTGATATTCCGGATATTAAACAAGTTTCAGTACAAGAATCTCTTGAAATTCTAGCCCCATTAGAAATAGTGGGGCTAGATACTGAAACCAGTGGCCTAGATCCATATACTAAAGAATTAAAGTTGGTTCAGCTTGGATGTAAGGACTTTCAAGTAGTTATAGATACTACTACTGTAGACATCACAAGATATAAAGAGTATCTTGAGTCAGATAGGTTATTCCTTTTATGGAATGCCAAGTTTGATTTGAAATGGTTCTATAAGTATGGTATTATAATCAAGAAGGTATATGATGGATTTCTTGCTGAAAAGTTAATGTGGCTAGGTTATCCTGCAGGTATTCATAGTATGAGTTTAAAGTCTGCAGGAGAAGAGTATCTTGGAATAGAGTTAGATAAATCAGTTCGTGGTAAAATAATCTATTCAAAACTGGATGAAGAAATTATTAGGTATGGTGCCAATGATGTCCAGTGGCTGGAATCTATTAGAGAAAAGCAACTTGAGAAGTTAAAAGAAAAGGACTTACTTGTTGCTCTTGATATAGAGAATAGGTTTGTAAGGGTACTAGCATATATTGAATGGTGTGGAGTTAAGCTTGATATTCAGAAATGGAAGGAGAAAATGAAGAAAGATAGCCTCAGAGAGGAGCAAGCAAGAAAGCGACTTGATGATTGGTTAATTGAAAATATTCCTAACTCTCCTTATATTTATGTGGATGTTCAGGGTGACCTCTTTAGAGAAGAAGCCTTTGATTTAACTCCCAAAGTATCAATCAATTGGAATAGTGCTAAACAGCTAATTCCCATATTCAAAAAGTATGGAGTAGATGTGGTTGTGCAGGACAAAGAGAAGGGAGGTACCAAAGACAGTATTGATGCTAAAACTCTTAAGCCACAGGCTGATAAATGCAGTTTAATTCCTATCTATCTTGAATATAAGGAAGCTGTAAAGGTTACATCCACCTATGGAAAAAACTTTTTAGAGCAAATTAATCCAGTAAGTAGAAGAATTCATACCAATTACCAGCAGATGGGAGCAGACACTACTAGAATCACCTCTGGAGGCAAGGATAAAGCAGATAATATTGAATATGTTAATCTCTTGAATTTGCCTGCAGATGCTGAAACTAGGGCCTGCTTTGTTGCTGAGGAAGGAAATAAATGGATAAGTATAGATTATTCTGGACAGGAAACCTACCTAATGGCATCCATAGCAGATGATAAAGCAATCATTAAAGAGCTTACGGAGGGAAGTGGAGATATTCATTCCCTAACTGCTTATATTTCCTATCCTGAAATTCCTAGGGATACCCCCATTAAAGACATAAAGAAGCTATATCATAACCTCAGACAAGAAGCCAAAGGGATTGAGTTCGCCATTAATTATGGAGGCAATGCAGATACTATCTGTAGAAACAAGGGAATCCCAATGGCTGAGGCTGAGAAGATTTATAATAATTATATGAGTGGCTTCTCTGGTCTAAAGAAATATCAGGATTTCAGACGAAAAGACTGGTTTGATAAAGGATATATTCTGCTTAATCCTTTAACTCGTCATAAAGCATTTATATATGATTATGATAAACTGTTAGAGGAAAAGAAATGGATGTCAACTTTGGATTGGGAGTATTACAGACAGATGAAAAAAGAATATCCCGACTGTGATACTGTACAGAAAGTAAGACATTTCTTCAAGAGAAAAGCAGATAGTGAGAGACAGTCTATTAATTATCCTATCCAAGCTACTGGAAGTATGTGTCTAAGAGTTGCCCTAATTAACTTCTTCAACTATATTTGTGATAACAACTTGTTTGAAAAAGTTAAGATTACTATTACTCCTTATGATGAAATCAATTGTGAAGCTCCAGAAGCAATAGCAGAAGAAGTTGCACAAGAGGTTCATAAAGATATGGTTAAATCTGGGGCAATCTTCTGTACTAGATGCACTCTTGACGCTGATATGTCCAGATTAAAAGATGGAAGTTTGCCAACCTATTGGATACATTAATATGAAAAGTTGGTGGGAGTATGTAATTGAGACTATAGTTCTAGTATTCTTCAAAATACTAGAACTAGTTCTCAATATTTTTGCGTTTATATGTATGGCTATTGCTTGGCCTATTATTCAGATTATTAAAGCCATAAAAGGAACAAATGGAAACTAATTATGAAGAAATGATTACTCCTTCCTTTGTAAGGCAAGTATTTGATAACCATATTCTTAAAGAAGGCCAAGAGAGATGGGCTATAACTGTATGTGGTAAGATAGTCACTGTAAGTGGCAAGATGCTATTTGACTCTAGACAGCAGGCAGTAAAAGCATTTTATAATAGCTTTCACTGGAAATTTGGCCGTCAGGTAGCAAGACAGATTAATGGTGGTGACGGTTGGTCTGGGAGTTACTATTGGTGGGGAGATCCTGACAGAGCTGATCGTTGGAAAGCCTTTAAAAAAGTCCTTGAAAGAGATTATGGCTTCAAAATTATTCAAGTATGAGTGAACAAGTAAATCATCCTCAGCATTATAATTCTGGAGGAATAGAATGTATTGATGCAATGGAAGCAGCTTTTGGTAAAGAGGAAGTTGCTTCCTTTTGTAAGTTAAGTGCTTTTAAATATATTTGGCGCGGTAAATATAAAGGTAAATATGCTGAAGATATGAAAAAGGCAGCTTGGTATATTAATAAGTTTAATGAAATAACGAATACAAATGAACAGCTTGGGTGATTATCCTGTAGGAGCAAAATATGATTCTAATGCTCCCTATAATGATGTTGAAAATCCTGAAGTAGAGCTTAATGTCTTGGTTAGTATTACTTTAAGTAAAGTGGTAAAGGTTAAAGTAAAAGACTATGATATTGTGGATGAAGGACAGGATGATGCAGGAGACTATTTCTGTGATATGGATTTCTCTGACACCAATCTTCTTGCTGCTGTTGAAGAGCAAGTTGTTCTTCCTCAGGATGCTTCTCTCTATGTAGATGTTGGCTCTAATCTTAAAGCGGCCAATGATCTTTCTGGATGGAATGTAGATGAAATGGAATGTGTTCTAAGCAATGGCAGCAAGTAGTGACAATAATGTCTATATTAAAAGAGGCAGGAAGTATGTGCCTTTTGGAGTAAAACATGACGAGCATTATCTTCCTGACGGTATTTGGTATGTAAGACATTCTGACAGCTCCTATGGAATTACTAATGTAGACCATTATCTAAGTGGTTTGTATAAAGTTGGTGATCCTCCAGGATTTGTTGATGTTCCTAAACTTTGTAGTATTCATTCTTATGTAGAATATGTAATGAACAGTAAAGAGTTTAGGGAGATTATGGATAGAGGAAACTATTCATTTCAAGAATTAACTGCTAAAATTACTGCTCTAATTCTTAATTTAAATAAGATTCTTAAATCCAAAGAAAATGATGACAATAAAAGACCTCAGAGAGATCCTCCTTCATTTTGAGGATCCCAAATATGATGATTATGAAGTAGTTCTATGGGACTATAATCATCAGCAAGAGCTAGTTTGGGGAGGAATGCACTCACTCTCTCATCCTAAAAAGCAGCTGTCTTTTCCTGTAGAAGTACCTCCAGTAGATGGTATTACTGTGTTTGAACGACTAAAACA
>Ga0247609_10006650_pt1 | contig 11111 bp, 8 predicted proteins | sample 172DNAGHGlowgp2_FD_193487 | JGI IMG/M metagenome (GOLD analysis project Ga0247609, IMG submission 193487) | Sheep rumen microbial communities from Palmerston North, Manawatu-Wanganui, New Zealand - 1728 DNA GHGlow gp2 | ecosystem: Host-associated > Mammals > Digestive system > Stomach > Rumen ... | reverse complement strand
TTGGACGTACTTCATAAAAACCTGCGCGGCATGTTCGAGAATTCAGCGGCACTTGACCCGATAAAATATTGTCGACTGCTTGAAAAGAAGTTCGAGGAGATTTTAAAGGCGTGATTCAATTTCTGCTTTACATTTGGGCGGAAATTTTCTAAAATAGCGGCGTGAAACTTTAAACCTTAGAGATTGATTGAGTGGGAGGGGATTGACTAATGTTAAAAAGTATCGCGGTAATGACAAGCGGCGGCGACAGTCCCGGCATGAATGCGGCGGCGCGTGCGGTCGTTCGGACTGCGCTTTATGAAGGCGTGAAGGTTTTCGGAATTCATAACGGCTATAAGGGAATGCTCAATGATGACATAGTCGAACTTGAACGCCGTAGTGTCAGTGACTTGATTCAACGCGGCGGAACTTTTCTTGGCACGGCTCGTTGTAAGGAGTTTAAGACAGAGGAAGGACGCCGCAAAGGTCTGGAAAATCTTCAGAAGCATGGCATTGAAGGACTTGTCATCATCGGCGGCGACGGCTCATTGACGGGCGGTTCTCTGTTGTCGAAGTTGGGCGGTATTCCGATTGTCGGACTTCCCGGCACGATTGATAACGACGTTTGGGGAACTGACTATACAATCGGTTGCGACACTGCCGCTAATACCGCTGTTGAGGCGATTAACAAACTCCGTGACACTGCGTCGGCGCATCGTCGTATCATGGTCGTTGAGGTCATGGGGCACACTTCCGGTTGGCTCGCTATGGTCTCCGGCATTGCCTCTGGCGCGGAATATATCATCGTTCCCGAAGTCAAATACAATATCGACGAAATGTGCGAAGAAATTATCGAGTCTTACAAGAGCGGTCGCCGTTATAGTATTATCGTTGTGGCGGAAGGTGCGTGCTCTGGTGTCGGCTTGAAAAACGTCGTCGAAGAGAAAACTGGCATTGATACCCGCGTTTCGATTCTTGGACATATTCAACGCGGCGGCTCTCCAACTGTCGAAGACCGCATGAAGGCTTCTATGCTCGGCGAACGCGCGGCACTGGCAATTATCTCTGGCGTATCCAATGTAGTTTTCGGCTTCGATGAGGGCAAAGTCGTTTCGATTAACCTGTTCGATTCGGTCAATAACAAGAAGCCTCTCGACCCTGAACTTGTTCGTTTGGCAAGTGTGCTTGTCTGAGACGTGAATAATCTTTGGAAGGCGGCGGCGATTCTCTCAGGCGTTGGGATTTATATCGCTGCCGTAATTTTTATTTGCTTGTACTTAGGCGGGCTTGTCGACGATTATTTTCAGCTGGGCGGCAAAGGACGACTCATTGGAATAATTTTAGGCTTTCCCATAGCAGGCTATTCGCTTTATCGACAAATTAAACGTAACGGATTCATTTAAAGGAGAAATTTTATGTCAGAACAAATTGAGGAGTTCAAAACATTTTCGCAGGTGACAGATGCCCGCTGGTATCCGCGTTATCACCTCGCGCCGCCGTTTGGTTGGTGCAATGACCCGAACGGCATGTGCTACTACAATGGACAGTACCATTTTTTCTATCAACATTACCCTTACGCCCCTGAATGGGGTCCGATGCACTGGGGACACGCCGTTTCAGACGATTTAGCCTATTGGAAACACCTCCCAATCGCTTTAAAGCCTGAAGAACCCTACGAACAAGGCGGCGGTTGTTTTTCCGGCTCTGCTATCGAGAAAGATGGCAAACTTTACCTCATGTATACCGGTCATCTCCAGGCAACTCCCGAAGAAGAAGCCGCGATTGGTTTCCCGCATATCGAATTTCAATGCTTAGCCTACTCCGAAGACGGTATTCACTTCAAAAAATCCGAAAAAAATCCCGTTATCGAAGGTTTTGACATTGATAGCGAAAAAGTTTCTATAAATGATATTCGCGACCCAAAAGTTTGGATTCATAACGGAAAATATTACGCTGTACTCGGTTCGCGGACTCCTGATATGCAAAACGGGCAAATTTTACTCTTTGAATCGAAAGATTTAACTACTTCCTGGCGTTTGAAGGCAATTTCTGCCCGAAGTGAAGGAAATCTCGGTGGAATGTGGGAATGTCCGAATTTTGCAGAGATTGACGGGCAAGATGTGCTGATTTTCTCGCCGATGGACATATTTAACAACGAAAATTTCTATCACGATAAAGTTGCGGGCGTTTTAATCGGAAAACTCAATTATCGGAGCGGAATTTTTGCTCACGGTGATTTTCAGTATCTCGACAGGGGTTTTGACTTCTACGCGCCTCAAGTTATGCAAACTCCCGACGGACGCAACGTTATTATCGCTTGGATGGACATGTGGAACGTCGATATGCACGAAACTAAAGACGGTTGGGCTGGTATGATGACGATTCCGCGTGAATTGCACATTAAAGACGGTAAAATTATCTCGAAACCCGTTAAGGAACTCGAAAAACTCCGTAAATGGAAGCCGATTATCTTTAAAGACGTTGTAATTGATGAGGCGACGACCTTTGAAGGCGTTGCGGGAGAGGCTTATGAGCTTATCTTGAACATTGACGCCGCAAAATCTAAAAAATTTTCAATCGCCTTGCGTGCTTCCGAACTTGAGCAAACTGTTTTAAGTTACAATGCCAACGGAACCTTTAAACTTGACCGCACCAATTCGGGCGAGCAGATTAATTTCCAATCTGTCCGCGAAATTCAAATCGAACCCTGCGAAAAGCTTAAACTTCATATTTTTATCGACCGTTCAAGCATTGAAGTCTTTATCAACGACGGCGCAGAGGTTTTGTCAGCGAGAATTTATCCTAAACGCACTTCACAAAAAGTTATTTTCGTTCCTGAAGATGAAACGCTCTTGATTGATTCGCTTGAATATTACAAGCTTGATTTCGGACTGCCGCACCCGCACATCAAAGACACGCCCGAAGACTTAACAAAGAAATTCCCGTTCCTCAAATAAAATTCTCGGCAAATAAGAATCCTCCAAAGTCTTTTTCGACGGCGGAGGATTTTTTGTGCGTTTTCTTGCATCGAGGCGTGTTCTTTGGTATCATTGTAAAAAATTTAAAGGAGATGATTGTATGGCGACAAAGGACAACACTAAGAATTCCCTGCTCGTTAAGGGCACCGAAGAGCCTGATTTAATCACTAACAGCGGCTCGAACGTTACGATTATGGCTCTCGACGGAAAAGACACCGTGAACAACAGCGGCGCGAACGTCACGATTGACGCGGGCGACGGTAAAGACACCGTAAGCAACAGCGGCGAATATGTTTCCATATTCGGAGGCAGTAGCGGAGATTCTATCGTCAATAACAAAACCGGAACTTATTCCACGCTCGACGGCGAATTTGGCGACGACACTATCAACAACAAAGCTCCATTCGTCACGATAATTGGCGGCGAAGGCAATAACAAATTAACCAACAGCGGCGCAAATGTGACTATCACCGGTGGCGCGGACAAAGATACCATTAAAAACTCTGCCTCAAACGTTTCAATCAATAGCGGCGATGATAATGATAAAATTGAAAACCATGCCAACAACGTCACGATTAGTAGCGGCAACGGTGCCGATCACATTGACATCCATGATGGTGACTATGGCTTAATCGACAGCGGCACAGGTGATGATTACATTAATAACAACCTAGGGGACGTATTGACAATCAATTTAGGTGACGGCGACGATATAATCTATAACTATTCTGCAGGTAACACAATTAATGGCGGTAAAGGTAACGATTCGATTTATAGCTATTGGGGTGGCAGTCATTCAATTAACGGCGGCGACGGTAATGATACTATTGAAAACGAATACGCCTCAGATGTTACGATAAACGGCGGCAATGGCAATGATTATATTGAAAACAAATACGCCTCAGATGTTACGATAAACGGCGGCGCAGGGGCTGATACTATAAAAACTGCAAACTATGCTCAAAAAAATATCTCAATCAATAGTGGAACAGGCAACGATTTAATCGTCAATAACGTTGCTTATTCGTCCACACTTAACGGCGGCGATGGCGACGACACTATCGAAAGCTACAAAAAAGATGTGGCGATACTCGGCGGAACGGGCAACGATATAATCACGAGCAAAGGCAAAGAAGTTTCAATCGACGGCGGCGAAGGCAACGACACGATAAGCAGTAATGGAAATGACGCTACACTCATGGGCGGCGCGGGCAATGATTCTATTGTCAGCAGTGGCGACGATGTTTTATTTAAATATACCTCTGGCGATGGCAATGATATTATCGAAGGCTTTAACAGCAGTTCCAGGTTGCGTATCGGCGACGGCACTGGCACCTACTCCACGACCAAGAGTGGCGATGATATAATCGTCACGGTCGGCACGGGCAAAATAACGTTGGTCGGCGCGGCAAAATTGGACGCCGTCAACATTGCGGGCACAAAGAAATCTGGCGGCTCTCCTTCCTCGACGACATTGACAATAGATGATTCGACCCCGTCACCCGTGACAGTCGCCTCTTCGATTAAGGTTATCGACGCCACGACGAGAACTAAGAACGTTAAAATCACCGGCAACTCGAAAGCCAACACGATAATCGGCGGCTCTGGTAAGGATACGATTAACGGCGGCTCTGGCAACGATTCGATACTCGGCAACGCTGGCAACGATAAACTTTACGGACAAAGTGGCAATGACATTCTCCTTGGCGGCAACGGCAATGATACTCTTTACGGCGGCGACGGTAATGATTCGATACTCGGCAACGCTGGTAGCGATAAACTTTATGGACAAAGTGGCAATGACACTCTCCTTGGCGGCACGGGCAATGACACGTTGACGGGCGGCGACGGGGCTGATGTCTTCGTCTGGAATGAGGGCGACGGCAACGATAAAATCATGGATTTCAACACCGAAGATAAACTCGTCATCAACGGTACTACTGTCGATATATCCAAGACCACAGCGAACGGCGATAACGTTATCTTAAGACTCGCAAGCGGCAACAGGATAAGCATTATCGGTGGCGCGGATAAAACTATCAATTACATTGACGCGAACGGCGAACAAATTTACATTAACCAGCCTATCGACGACAACGGCATAATATCAGTCGGCTCGGCGGCAACTCTTACCTCGAATTATGAAGAAGATGTCTTTGACTTTTCCAAGAACACCAAAATTAATTCGGTAACCACTACAGGAGTTCTTCACGGTCTAGAAATTGTCGGCAATAAGAATGCAAACCAGATTATCGGCACTACACAGGACGATTACATTGACGGCGGCGCGGGAGCAGATACAATCAACGGCGGCACGGGCAACGATTCACTCTGGGGCGGCAAAGGAAACGATACACTCACGGGCGGCGACGGGGCTGATGTCTTCGTCTGGAACAGTGGCGACGGCAATGACTTTATAACCGACTACACCGACGAAGATATAATCAGTATCGTTGGCGACACCGTTAAGACAGTTAAGGCGAGTTCAGACAATCTCATCTTTACGCTTGCGGGCAAGAATAAAATCACCGTCAAAGGCGGCGCGTATAAAATTATCAACTACACCGATGAAAAATACAAAGAAGGTCGTACTTATTCGCATTTCGTTACTTACAACAGCAAAGGCACGTCAGCAATACTTAAATCGAACTACCTTAAGCAAAGCTTTGAGCCTAATGATTACGCTAAATATGCTGACGACCTCGCGACGATTAATGCTTCAAAAGTTCAGCACGGCATGAGCATCGTCGGCAATAGCATAGCGAACAGCATAATGGGCACGGCTGATGATGATTACATCGACGGCGGAGCAGGTAAAGATAAACTTTACGGTAACGACGGAAATGATTCTTTGTCCGGTGGCAAAAATAGTGATACGTTGTGGGGCGGCGTCGGCAATGATACGCTCATAGGCGGCACAGGCAACGATTACCTTTACGGCGGCGAGGGCGAAAATGTTTTCATTTATAACCCTGGTGACGGCAAAGATAGGATTTACGACTACGATCCGAACTTCGATACAATCAAACTTATGTCGGGTTCAGTCGACAATGTTGAGGCTGTTGGTGATGATGTTGTCTTCACGATAGGCACAGGCAAAATTATTCTCGACAATGCCGTAGGTAAAAACGCTAGGATTGTCGACAGTTCTGGCGCAACTCTAAAAGAGTATTCTTTCAAGACTAGGAGTTAAATATATCTAGCAAACGAAAAAGTCTGCGTAGTCAATGCGACCGCGCAGGCTAATTTTTTTATCTTAAATTCTGATGACGCCGATGATTTGAATTTCAACTGACTGATCAATTTCAGCGTGCGAAACGATTGTAAGACCTTGCACCGAACGTTCAATGAGCTTGCGGAAGTAGAGACGCACGGCAGGACTTGTAAGCACGACAGCAGGATAGCCTTGATTCGCGAGCTTCTCAACTTCATTTGTCACGGAATTAACCATACGCCGCATAGAATCCGGGTCGAGGCTGACGTAGGAGCCGTGATCTGTGCGTTGAATGCCGCCGACAATCCGATTTTCCAACGCGGGGTCAAGTGTGATGCAAGGCAACGTATTGCCGTTCTGAACAACTTGATGCGTAATCTGTCTTGCCATAGCGTGGCGCACGTACTCTGTTAAAATTTCGGGGTCTTTGGTGGCGCGTGCATAATCGGCTAGCACTTCCATAATCGTAGACATATCGCGGATTGAAACTCGTTCGTTTAGCAGGTTCGCCAAAACCTTTTGAATTTCGCCAATGCCCAAGAGTTCGGGGACAACTTCATCAACGAGACCTTGATTAGACTTCGCAAGGTTGTCGACGAGGTTTTGAGTTTCTTGACGTCCGAGAATTTCGGAGGCGTGTTGCTTGATAATCTCCGTTAAGTGCGTGGCGAGGACTGATACTGCGTCGACGACCGTATAGCCGCTAAGCTCCGCTTGTTCGCGTTGAGCTTCTGGAATCCACAATGCAGGCAGTCCGAACGCAGGCTCAACCGTTTCAATGCCGGGGATTTCTTCAAAGACCGTGCCGGAGTTCATCGCTAGGAAGTGGTCAAGCATGAGTTCGCCGCGTGCAATCTCCATGCCCTTTAGTTTGATAATGTAAGCATTCGGCTTGATTTGAATGTTATCGCGGATACGAATCGTAGGGACGACTAAGCCGAGTTCAAGCGCACATTGCCGCCGAATCATAACGATACGGTCAAGCAAGTCGCCGCCCTGCCCCGTGTCGACTAAAGGAATCAGCGAATAACCAATTTCCAACTCCATTGGGTCAACTTGCAATAGCGAGATGATATTTTCGGGACGCGTCGCCTCCGTCTTTTCCTTAGCTTGCTGTTGCTCCTCTTTGACTTCTTCGGGCACGACGGATTTTTTATGTAGGCTGTAACCAATGAAGGCACAAACACACGCTAACGACGCGAAAGGGATACCGGGCAGACCAGGCACGATTGACAGCATGAGCAAGACGCCAGAATTGATAAAGAAGATACGCTCGTTATTGAAGAGTTGCTTAACGATGTCATTGCCGAGATTGCCTTCCGAAGCGGCGCGGGTGACGATGATACCAGTTGCCGTAGAGATTAAAAGCGCGGGGATTTGGCTGACGAGACCTTCACCGACGGTTAGCAGGGTATACGTTTGCAGAGCGGTTACGGCGTCCATGTCCTTTTGCGCCATACCGATAACGAAGCCGCCGCCGATATTAATCAGCATGATAACAATCGCGGCAATCGCATCGCCCTTGACGAACTTAGACGCACCGTCCATAGCCCCGAAGAAGTCCGCCTCACGTTGAATCTTTTCACGGCGAACTTTAGCCTCAGAGTCAGTGATTGCGCCCTGGTTCAAGTCCGCGTCGATTGACATTTGTTTACCAGGCATTGCGTCCAATGTGAAACGGGCAGAAACTTCCGCGACGCGTTCGGAGCCTTTGGTTATGACGATGAAATTTATGATAACCAAGATGATAAACATGATGAAGCCGACGACAGGATTACCGCCGACGACGAAATTTCCGAACGCCGTAATGACTTCGCCCGCGTAGCCGTTAATCAAGATAAGCCGCGTCGAGGAGATGTTCAAAGCTAATCGGAAAAGAGTTGTCACGAGCAATAGCGACGGGAAGACTGATAGGTCGAGAGCCTCCTCATTGTAAATCGCGCTCATGATGACGACGAGGGCGATTGTGATGTTCAAACAGATTAGCAAGTCCAAAAGCGCAGTCGGCAACGGGATAATCATCATGATGACAATCATAACGAGCGTCACGGCGATTATAACGTCGCTGTACTTTTGGATAATTGAACCTAACGTTCGCGGTTCACTCTCTAAAATATCTGCTGGTGCGGGCATGAGCTACCTCCTATTCAAAGTGGGTTGGCAGAAAATTTAACTTGATGTGACAGGTCTTAAATTTCGCAGTTTCTGACGAACATGCCGAAAAACGACATAGAATTTACCGTGAAGACGTCGGCAACCATCATCGGACCGATTGTGTCTTGCGTGAAGCCCAGTTGCGTCAACAATATCGTGAATGTGGCGATGTTGCCGCCGTAGACTTTCGGAGTGACGACGCCGAGTTGAATGGCAAGGAAGGCGATTAACAGCAACTGCGACAGGGAAATTGTTGCATTGCTCATTGTCGCGCCGACGAACGCGCAAATTACCAAAGTATTCACCGCGTGCCGGGCGAAAACAGCGCGTGCGACAGCGGCACTCAAAATTCGCATAAGGTCGGATCAATCTTCAAATCTTTTTTGCAAACGTCCATGTTAATCATCATCGACGCGCTACCGTTGACCGTGCTGGCTGAAAACATGAATATCCGCCTGTTCAGCTTGAAAAATTCTTTTATGCTCAAGCCGTATTTCAACTTCAAATGAATCAGCAAGACCAGTCCGAGACCGACAAGCATCAGATAATTTGCCGCCACGATTTTCCATACGCCCACGAATTCATCAAACGAAGTAGTCATCACCGTCTTGAAAATGCTCAAGAAAATTGTCAGTGGAATTATCTTCAAGACGAGTTCCATCATCTTCATCAGCAAGGTTTTCGTGTCGCCTACCAGCACTTTCAAGTTCGCGGCGCGCTTGTCGAGTATGATAATGCAGACGCCGACCAGAAATGCAATCATCACAATTTGCAGGACGTTGCCTTCGATAAACGGACTAAACAAATCGTCGGGCACGGCGTCGAGCAACATTTCAATGATTTGCCCGACAAAGACGTTGCCGCTACCTTCAGTCGAAATTACGGGGAAAAGCACCGCACATGAACACATTGCCGCGCCGATTATAAGCAACATTTTGAAGATGAACCGCCGCAGAACTTTGAAGCCGATGTCGTTTAGCGTGGCGATGTCGTCCATAATGCAGATGCTTGACACGACGGAAATAAATATTGTCGGGATTGTGACGCCAACAATCAGTTCCATAAGGTTTTTCAAAATCGGCGTGGTCAAATCTGTAACGATGAAGTCTTGCACGAACTGCGGCAGTTGTCCGACGACGAATGACGCCGCGAACGCAAGCAGAATCGCAATCGTAATGTTGCCGCCGGGAATTTTAATCGGCTTGCGCTCTTTGGTGGAGAATATGCGAATTTCGTTGTAGCCGTTTTGATAGCGGTAAGTCGTTCCCGCGCTCTCGTATTGCAACAGATTTTTCATGACGGTCGCCGTCATAATTTCATCGTCGTAATTTTCGGGCGTCTCAAGCGGATTGAATTCCTTGCCGCGAATTCTTATCAAGACTTTTGGCGTGCCGAACCATTTGCGCGTTTTAATCTCGAAGTCTTTTTCCTCGCCGAAATGTTCGCTACAACGCAACAAAGCCTCTTCGATGAGCAGATTAATTTTCGTGCGGTCGCGCGTCGAAACGTCTGCTTGCTCAAAAAACTTTTGAATCTCCTCGACTGCCGCGGCGATGTTTTCGTTCGTGAGTTTCATGAAGCACTTCCTTTACTGTCATCAACGTGTTGTTTAACACCGCCGTCACATTGTCAGCTTGCCGAGATGCGCCACCGAATTCATCGTGACGATTTTCCAGAGACCATCCTCATATTGCAGGACGTTGACGCAAGTATTATTTTGAGCGATTTGCGGGAAATGTTGCGTATCCAAACCCAAGACCGAGCAAAGGACGACGGCATTAATGAAACTATGCGCACCGATAAAAATTGTTTTGCCTGGATATTTTGCGACTGCGTCTTCCAAAGCCAAACGTCCGCGATATTGCATGTCGAGGAGACTTTCGCCGTTGGGGAAGGTCACTAGCCACGGACGATTTTTCCACAGCTCCATCAAGGCAGGAATCTTGCTTCGCGTTCGTTAGGATTTAATCCTGCGCAGTCGCCAAAATTAATTTCGCGGAGGCGTTCGTCGGTGTAAGCAATTTCCATGCCGTGAGATTTGGCAACGGTTTCAGTTGTCACGTAGGCGCGTTTGAGCGGGCTTGAAATAAACACGTCGATAGGATAATCCTTGAGACTCTTAGCCAAAAGTTTCGCTTGTTTGAGTCCGTTGTCGTTCAGCGGAATATCAAGAATGCCCTGCCAGCGTTTTTCCGCGTTGTAAGGCGTTTCTCCATGGCGCACGAGAATAACGGTTGTACTTTCCGCTGAAACTTGCGTAGGCACAAAGATAAACATCCACGCGAACACAACGGTTAGGAAAATTTTTAAAAGCTTCATTGAGGACACCTCCAAAAAATTTTTTAAGCGGCTTTGCGGTGTTTGATTCTGTAGACATAAGCGAGAATTTCTGCCACAGCTTGATAGAGTTCAGCGGGGACGGTGCCGCCCACGTCGACTGCCTCGAACAGCGCACGCGCTACGGGTTTATTCTCGACGATGATTATTCGATGTTCGCGGGCAATCTGTTTAATACGTTCTGCGACGAGGTCTTGACCCTTCGCCAAGACGGTCGGAGCGATCATTCCCTTTTTATATTGAAGAGCAACTGCCAAATGCGTCGGGTTCGTGATGATAACGTCAGCTTTCGGGACTTCGCTCATCATTCGGGACATTGCCATTTGTCTTTGCTTTTGTTTAATCTTGCCTTTGATTTGCGGGTCGCCTTCCATTTGTTTATATTCGTCTTTGACTTCTTGCTTGCTCATCATCAAGTCTTGCGTGGTCTGCCAGCGTTGATAAGCATA
>Ga0247609_10006647_pt1 | contig 11112 bp, 8 predicted proteins | sample 172DNAGHGlowgp2_FD_193487 | JGI IMG/M metagenome (GOLD analysis project Ga0247609, IMG submission 193487) | Sheep rumen microbial communities from Palmerston North, Manawatu-Wanganui, New Zealand - 1728 DNA GHGlow gp2 | ecosystem: Host-associated > Mammals > Digestive system > Stomach > Rumen ... | reverse complement strand
GCCCTGGCCGAAGTTCTTGCCTGTCTGGCCGATATCGGAACCTGCATCCTTACCGCCGATCATCTGACCGTATACGTAAGGCTCTGTCTTGTGGATATCCGATGTTTCTTCGGTAAACGCGGGAGCAATCTCCGAATAATATTTGAATGCCTGATCACCGCATCCTGCGTATGCAGCCGCACAGATAATCCATGCATTGTTGTGTGTGAAGATACCTGCGTTCTCTTTGTATCCGCCGGGATATGTGGAGATTTCACCGTACTGAATGTAGTACTTGGTGAATGCAGGGTTGTTAAGTACGAGACCGTACTTTGTATTAAGTCTCTCGTCGATGGCTGCAAGTGTCTTAAGGTCTGTGCCCTGTTCTTTGCCGACATCTGACATAATTGCGAATCCCTGAGGCTCGATGAAGATCTGACCTTCTTCGCATTCCTTGGAGCCCATCTTCTCACCGTTGGCATCATAAGCTCTTAAGAACCAGTCGCCGTCCCATGCAGATTCCATGATGTTCTTCTTCATCTTGTCGATTTCTGCCTGAGCCTTGGCTGCCTCTTCGTCTTTGCCGAGGTGCTTTAAGATTTCAACATAATTGGGTCCCGAATATGTGAAGAGTGTTGCAACCATTACAGACTCTGCAACCTTGGAGTAACCGCCTTCTGCTGCAAACTTCGGATTGGTGTATGTCTGGAAGGATTCACCGGGTGTATCCGAGAAGCATGAAAGGTTGATACAGTCGTTCCAGTCGGCACGCATTGCAAGAGGAAGTCCGTGAGGTCCCAAGTTGTTAACAATGTGATAGAAGGAAACCGTAAGGTGATCAAGCATGGTCTGTGCAACGGACATATCGTTGTCGTAAGGTACCATCTCGTCGAGTATGCCCCAGTCACCTGTTTCCTTGATATATGCAGCTACGGAAAGTATGAGCCATAAAGGATCGTCGGAGAAATCACCGCCGATATCCGCATTACCCTTCTTGGTAAGAGGCTGATACTGATGATAGCAGCCGCCGTCGGGGAACTGAGTGGAAGCGATGTCTATGATACGTTCCTTTGCTCTGTCGGGAATCTGATGAACGAATCCGAGAATGTCCTGGTTTGAATCTCTAAAGCCCATGCCACGTCCGATACCCGATTCAAAATATGAAGCGGAACGTGAAAGGTTGAATGTAACCATACACTGATACTGGTTCCAGATGTTAACCATACGATCAACCTTGTCATCGGGTGTATTAACGCTTAAGATGCTTAAAAGCTTGTTCCAGTAAGCCTTAAGTTCTTTCATACCCTCTTCGAACTTTTCGGGTGTTGAGTATTTTTCAATCATTGCTTTGGCTTTAACCTTGTTGATTGTCTTGCCGTCAGCTTCGAACTTCTCTGCCTGAGGCATCTCAACATAGCCGAGGATAAATACCAGAGTCTTGGTCTCACCGGGCTTAAGTGTAATCTTCTTGTAATGAGAAGCTATGGGTGACCAGCCGTCTGCGAAGGAGTTTGTAGCCTTGCCTGCAAGAACAGCTTCAGGATTGTTGAATCCGTTGTAAAGACCGATGAATGAATCTCTGTCTGTATCGTAACCGTCAATTGCGTCATTTACGGAATAGAATGCGTAATGGTTACGACGGTCTCTGTATTCTGTTTTATGATAAATAACCGAGCCTTCTACCTCTACACGGCCTGTCGAGAAGTTACGCTGGAAGTTGTTGGAGTCGTCCTGAGCGTCCCAGAGACACCATTCTGCGAATGAGAAAAACGAGAAAGTCTTCTCTGCATTTCCTTCATTTGTGATAACAACCTGCTGAACTTCTCCGTCGTAATCCTGAGGTACGAAGAATGTTACATTGACCTTAAGGTCGTTCTTTTTACCTGTAATCTTGGTATATCCCATACCGTGACGGCATTCGTATTCGTCAAGCTCTGTCTTAACAGGTGACCATCCGGGGTTCCATACGGTACCGTTGTCATTGATGTAGAAATAACGTCCGCCCATATCGATGGGAACATTATTGTAACGATAACGGGTAATTCTTCTTAAACGTGCATCTTTATAAAAAGAATAGCCGCCTGCCGTATTTGAGATTAATGAAAAGAAACCCTGTGTTCCGAGATAGTTAATCCAGGGATAGGGAGTCTTGGGAGTGGTGATGACATATTCTTTGTTGGCGTCATCGAAATAACCAAATTTCATGCTGTAATCTCCTTAATTATTTTTTTTATATAAAGGCCCGTCTGCTCACAGGCCCAAATATCAGTTTCCAAAAGCACCATATTAAGCATCGGCTTTTTTTGCGAATACTTAATACGTCCTCATAAAAAAATTAAATCTCGTTTTCGTCGTCGATAACCGTGATGAGAATTTCGTTGAAAAGTGCTACGTAATCGCTTACAAGGCCCATCAAAGTGCCGAGTTCTTCCTCTGAAATCTCAAACTTTGCAGCGATCTTTTTGAGGAATTCATATTCTGAATCGTTATATTCTCCGTCAGAGTTCATAATGCCGGCTGCTTCGAAAAGAACGACTTTCTTCTCCCTTTTATCACAAGACTTGGCAAGTCCGTCAACTATCTCGTCCAAAGACAAAATCGCCTCGGCTCTGGGTGGAATTTTCATTTCGTTTGCAAACTTGAGAAGCATTTCGCTTTCTGCTTCATCCACATAACCGTTTTCTCTTGCAGCTATAACCGCAAGCTGTAAAAACAGATCTTTTTGATCATCCTGAAGGATTTCCAGAAACATTGTAATCACCTGCCTTTTATGTTTTTTGCTTTTTACTCGCATATATGCAATATTATATCATAAGATAAGTCATTCTTCACTCAGAACATTTCTTAAAGTTAACTTTTCTTGAATTTATCTTTATTTTCATTATAATTGTATTTAGTGTCAGACTCATAAAAGAAAGGATTTTACTCCTATGTATTATTCGAACGTTATTGATTTAATCGGCAATACTCCTCTTTTATCATTAAAAGAAAGTACCGGCTGCAACATTTTTGCCAAAGCCGAATTCTTAAACCCCGGCGGTTCCATCAAGGATCGTATCGCCAAGAACATGATTGAGGTAGCCGAAAAAGAAGGAAAATTAAAACCCGGTATGACTATCGTTGAGCCCACCAGTGGCAATACAGGTATCGGTCTCGCACTTTGCGGTGTCAGAAAAGGCTATAAAGTAATCATTGTAATGCCTGAAAACATGTCTGAAGAGCGAAAGAAAATCATCAAAGCACTCGGTGCCGAGCTTGTACTCACGCCTCCCGAGCTTTCGGTGGACGGAGCAGTCGAGGAAGCCACAAGAATCGCTTCTTCATCCGATGAATATTTCGTACCCCAGCAGTTTAAAAATCCCGCAAACCCCGATATTCACTACAGAACAACAGCTGTAGAGCTTTGCGAACAGTTAGGACAGAAAATTGATATTTATATTTCCGGTATCGGTTCGGGCGGAACACTTCAGGGTGTTGCAAAATATCTCCTTGAAAAGAACCCCGACACAAGAATCGTAGCGGTTGAGCCAAAGAATGTTTCAGCTCTCCTTGGCGACGAACCGGGACTTCATCAGATACAGGGTATCGGCGACGGATTCATTCCCGACATTCTCGATACATCCATTATTACCGACATCGTAACGGTATCCGATGACGATGCCATCAATACCGCGAGAAGCCTCGCAAGAATCCAGGGTCTTTTGGTCGGCACCAGCGCAGGTGCAAACGTCTGGACAGCCATGCAGATGGCTGAAAAGTACGGCAAGGACAAAGTTATCGCAACTATCCTTCCCGACAGAGCAGAGAGATACTTCTCGACAGCCTTAATCTAAAAAGAGCAAAAAAATAAAGCCATTTGGGAACCGTCCCCAAATGGCTTTTTTAATTATTTGAATATTGTGAGCTTATCGCCTGTGTATTCGATTTTCTTGGAGAATGCAAGAATTGCTCTGATAATGGGTGCAAAGAAAATCGCAAGTACGCAGAGTGCAATGTCCTGACCAAAGGCTTTGGCCATACCGAAGTTTAATACTCCGTTTGCAAGCACTATCGCAAGCCATGAAAGGCTTCCGACAAGGATTCCGACCCATGGAATAGCCGAGCAGGGCGTAATTACAAAAGCAGCCGTAAATACTATAAACGCAACTAACGATGTCGGTTTGGTAAGTGAAAAATCTGTTGCCACATAATAACTGTAAAAAGGAATCAGCGCTTTCCAGCCGGGCTCTCCCGCCTTAACAAAAATCTTCCAGTTGCAGATGACTATGAATACAGTAAGCGCAATAACAATTGCTAATAATACTATAAAAAATACAAGATAAAAAATTGCAAATGATGATAACATTATGGTCGAAAATATATCCGACGCATTACTTCCGTAACTATACATGTTTTTTCTCCTATCTTTTCATAACGAATGCCGGACCCCTGCGAGCCCGGCATTTCGCTTATTTTAATTTTATTTCAAACTAATCAAAGATTATTTGATATCGTTCTCGTCGAAAACGTCTCCGCATTCAGGGCAGAATTTAGGAGGATTCATCGGATCTTCGGGTTCCCATCCGCACTTGTCACACTTGTACATGGGTGCGCCTTCGGGCTTTCTGGCACCACATTCAGCACAGAACTTTCCTTGGTTAACTGCGCCACATGAGCATGTCCAGCCTGCATTGTCGGGTTTTTTAGCTCCACACTCTGCACAGAACTTACCGGTGTTGCCGTCCTTGCCACATGAACACTTCCATCCGAGGATGGGAGCTGCCTGCTGTACGGGTGCTGCCTGCTGCTGTTGCTGTCCCATTGCATAAAGGTTAGCTGCATTCATTCCGCCGCCTGCATTCTGAGCCATATTAAGTCCGGCAAATGCCATCATAGGACCTGTAGATTCGTTTGCTGCTGCATTTTCCATAGCGTTTGCTGTAGCAGTTGTCATACGAGCTGCTGCCATGTTTACATTTGTGTAAACAGCTGTATCCTGGAACTGTTTGATTCTTGCTTCGTCTTCTTCGGTAGCCTTTAATGTATTGAATGTTACATCAATGACTTCCATACCACGCATCTTGCCCCATTTGTCGGAAAGCTTTTCATTGAGCTTTTCAACGAGGATATCAGTCTTTGTGGTAATAGCCGAATATCTGATGCCTACGCCGTAATCTGAAAGTGAACCGAGAGCGGGCTGAAGAGCTGTCATAAAGTCAGATCTCATAATGCTCTGGAGTTCTTTCTTATTGTATGAATCGCCTGCAAAGTTTGCTGCGATGAATGAGTAGAAACGGATAGGATCGGAGATGTGGAATGTGTATTCTCCGTTGGCAATAAGTGAAATATCTCCCTGGAATCCTGTAACCTGGTCAGCAATGAAGAAAGGAATAGGATTGCTTGTTCCCCAGAGGTTGCCTCTTACTTCAATGATATTGATGTAGTAAACTCTCTGTGTCTTGGGAATTTCCTGTCCGAATGCCCAACGCTTGCCGACTTCCTTGAATGTATCAACGACGCTCTGTCCAAACTTACCTGTTAAAAGTCCGCCGATGATTGAAGGTTCGGTAGATGCATCATATACATACTGTCCGGGCTCTGCGCAGAAGTCTGCAACTTTACCTTCGTCAATAATCAAAGCTGCCTGTCCGGCGTTTACTTCAACGATTGATCCGCTGCTGATTACGTTATCGTTACCTTTATTAACACCTTTTTGATTTCTTTTTTTACCTTTTACTGCAAGAACTCCGTCAGCGAATGCATCACAGTAGAAGTACTCAAGATACTGATCTTCAACAGTATTTCTTGCTGCCCCCATAAGGTTGGTAAACATATTTTTACCTGCAGCCTTTGCTTCCTGACCGATTTCTGAAGCGATTTGTTTAATGAATCCCATTTATAGTTCCCTCCTATAATTTGTACGTCATGTTTTCTGACGGTTTTTATTGTAGCATAAAGACAATGCAAAGTCCATAAAATTGACTTAAATCTCTTTGATATATATAATATATTAAGCTAAAATCAACCGAGGGGTGAAATATGAAAAAAGAAATGACCCCAAACAGAAAAATACCGGCTAAAATAATCCTCGGAGCGGGAGTTTACATCGTTTCATACCTGCTTTCGATAGCTATACTTCAATCATTTTCGGGATTTTTTAAATACGGCAATTCTTTTATGGGAACCGTATCATCTTTAGTCGCCGCCGCAGCCTCGTTTTTTACGATAACGAAGGACGAAAGAGGCGCTCTTTTTTATAACCCCAAAACATGTTTAATAAATAAGAAATATATCTTACCGTATATATTATTTATAATACTGACGGCTTATTCGCTGACGGTGGTCTTTAATTTTCTCTTTTCGAAAATTCCGTGGGAAGTATTCGGAAAGAAATATATTGTTCAGGATAACGCATCCTTTTACGGTATTCCTTTTTACTTAAGAATAATCGCGTATGTGTTTATAGGTCCTTTAGCCGAAGAAATACTTTTCAGGGGCGTGATATTTTACCGTTTAAGAAAAGTAACATACCTTTGGGCTGCGGCTCTTATATCCGCACTTTTCTTTGCGCTCTTTCACGGCAATCTCATGCAGGGCTTATATGCTTTGGTCATGGGATTCGTTATCTGCATATGCATGGATTTTGGCGGAAGCTTTCTCTACGCTCTGCTCTTCCATATGGCTGCAAACCTTGTTTCAAACCTCTGTTATGAGTTTGGATATATAAATAAAGTAGTTTATTCGATTCCGGGAATCGCAATATGCTTTGCATATCTTGTGGTTGCCATAATACTTTGTTATGTCTTCAAGGTTAAGTTGACCAAAAAAGACAAGCAATGTTGATAACTTTCCGTATTTACATAAAACTGTTGATAACTTTGTGTAAAAATCGGTTTTCCCCCTTATTTATGGGCATTTTTTATCAACACACTTTGTTTGATAACTTTTAACAAAAACAAACTTTCGTCGCAAATATGTTCGTTGACCGAAAGGGTTAATACAGGAGGTAACACAATATGTGGGCTTACGAGTCAGTTTTTTATCAAATTTATCCTTTGGGATTTTGTGGGGCACCGTTCGAGAATGACGGCGTGCTTGAGCACAGAATTCTTAAGGTAAATGACTGGATTCCACACATCAAAAAACTGGGAGCCAATGCGATTTATTTCTCTCCCGTATTCGAATCCGACACTCACGGATACAATACCAGGGACTATACAAAAATCGACTGCAGATTAGGAACAAACGAAGATTTCAAGGAAGTTGTGAACAATCTTCACAAAAAAGGAATAAAGGTTGTTTTAGACGGCGTATTCAATCACGTCGGCAGAGGTTTCTGGGCATTTCAGGATGTGCTTAAAAACAGGGAAAATTCACCGTATGTTAACTGGTTCGCACGAATCGCCTTTGACGGCAATTCAAATTATAATGACGGACTCTGGTACGAAGGCTGGGAAGGCAATTACGATCTGGTAAAATTAAATCTTTACAATGAAGATGTTGTGAACCATATATTCTCTGCTGTCGAAGGATGGATAAAAGAGTTCGATATCGACGGCATTCGCCTTGATGTGGCATATTGCCTGGATAAAGGCTTTTTAAACCGTCTGAGAGGCTTCTGTGACTCCAAAAAGGCAGATTTCTTCTTAGTCGGCGAAGTACTCCACGGTGAATACGGCAGAATGTTAAACGAAATGGGTATCCACTCTCTTACAAACTATCAGTGCTACAAGGGTATTCATTCGGCTTTTAATTCATACAATATGTTTGAAATCATTCATTCTCTGTCACGTCTCTTCGGTCCCGAGGACTGGTGCGTCGCAAGAGGTGCGCATCTTTTAAGCTTTGCGGACAATCATGATGTGTCAAGAATCGCTTCGATAATACAAAACCCGGCTCATCTTCCTTTAGTTTACGCCATGGTGTTCGGTATGCCGGGCATCCCTTGCGTTTACTACGGCTCCGAATGGGGCACAAAGGCAGATAAGTCACAGGGCGATCCCGCACTTCGTGTAAGTTTTGATGCACCTGAATGGAACGAACTGACTGATTTTATATCAAGGCTTGCTTCCGCAAAGAAAGGCAGCGAGGCTCTTAACTACGGAGGCTTCCGGTCGGTGGTACTTACCAACAGACAGTGCATATTCGAAAGAAAAAGCGAACATGAAAGAGTTCTTGTCTGCATCAACTGCGACGAGAACGATTATACGGCGCATTTTGATGTCGGCTGCGGAATGGCGGTTGATTTAATAACCGGAGAGAACTTCGATTTCGGCGGAGGTACGCATCTTCCTGCATACAGTGCGAAGTTTCTTAAGTGCGAGAGATAAATACGGAGCCGGGCACGTTTCACGAGCCGGGCACCGAATGAAAAAAGGCGGCGGGCATCCTTTCGGAGCCTGCCGCCTGATTTTTTTATGATAAATATTAGTTGCCCAGGTTGTTTATTATATCCTGGATTGTACTGAAGCCACCGAAGCAGCAAGCGAAGATTGCAATGATAGCAACAATAATCAAGATAACAAGGATAACCTTTACGACTGAAATAGGTGTCTTGCCGTAAACCTTACCGGTCTGGCCGTTTACCATGAACTGATATACCTTGTCCTGATACTTGAATGATGAACACCAGATCGGAAGCATCAGATACTTGTAGGTAATCTTGTTAAATGTCGTGGAAACCTTAACATCCTTGGCATGGTCTGCGTGATTTTCCTGAATGATCTTGCTGGTAACGTTGCTCTTAATCTTCCTGGATATGGACTCTTTGGCCTTTTCCCATGCAGCCTTAAGACCTACGGAATATCTCTCTGCAGCGAAGCCTGCAACGTATTCGGGCTTGTAAGGAACGTTCTTCTCTGTTTCGAAGGGTTCGAGACCTTTTAACATTGCGCTGTCATGACGTTCGCTGCCCTGTACGAGTTCATCGTCGATTACGAGTTTATATGTACCTGATGTACGATGCCAGTCGGTAACTGTCTTTTCCTGAACATTACCCTGGGAATCTTTATACTTTTCTTTTCTGTCGATACCGTATTTACCCGAATATCTTGAAAATGTATCTGTATCAAATGTCCAGTAGGGAAGATATATTCCCTTAAAAGCATCGGGTTCAGCCGACTGCTTTGCAAGCTTGGGACAGAAGAATTTCTTGCCGATCCACTGCTTGAAGTTCGCACTTGCCTGCTCGTTGGTAACAGAGAAAGGAACTACACCGCCGGGAGCAATGGTATTTTCATCAGCCGCTTCCATTACCTGGTTTGAACCGCAGTAAGGGCATTCACTTGCAACATCGAGAGCATCATATATTGTCTCAGCGCCACAACTCTTACAGATAATCTGTTTCTTTTGGGCACCCCAGTCACAGTTGTCGGTATTCTCGGCCTTGTCAAATTCAAGCTCTGCAGCACTTGCTGCTTCCTGAACAATTTCCTCTTCATATCCGCAGTAAGGACATGCCATTCCGCCGATATTTGGATCGAAATCCATTACACCGCCACACTGAGGACATTTCTTATCTGTTTCCTTTAAAGTCGAAGCCTTTGAAACACTAGCATTCTCGTTCATTTCGTCCATAATCATATACCTCTTGTTTCATAATTTTTAGTATAACCCATACGCATAAATTATACTAAAATACGGCTAATCTATCAAGGTGTTTATCTACGGAGCCAGGCACGCCTTCGGCGAGCCGGGCACCGGTCTACACCTTCTTTAAGAGAAGCTGAACGGTAAATCCGTTATCGTTATAATATTCCATTCCACCAAACTGTAATTCCATGTATCTTTTTACCAGATACATACCGAGTCCGTAGCCTGAAGTTTCTTTCGAATTGCTGCCTCTGAAATACTTTTGGGAAATCAAAGGAAGTTCGTCTTCTTTTACGCCTTTGCCGCTGTCTTTTATGGTGATGCGGATAAAATCTTCTTTGCTTTCGCCATCCGATGAAAGCGCGGAAGTTTCCGAAAAGCTTACTCTGATATCGGTACCTGCATACTTGTGTGAGTTGCCGACCACATTGTCGATAACCTGCTCCATGCGAAGTCTGTCCATATAGACAATTCCGGCAGGAACTTCGTTTTCCATGATAATGTTGCCGTAGTTTTTAAGATTGTCAAAGAAGTCTTTTAGGATTCTTGAATCGGTTTCAACAGGATTGACCGAGATTTTATCGATGTCGTCAAGCGTCGAATGCATCACGTTTGTCATCAGAGAACTGATTAAATCCGCTTTCTGAGAGATGGTTGCGACTTTTTCGAGAGTATACTCGATATCCTTCTTTTCTTCTTCATTGTTTTCGCTTTCGCTTAATTTCTTGCCGGCCTTAGCCTCCAACACCTCGCAGGCAACCTTGATAACCGATATCGGTGTCTTGATATCATGGCTTAAATCCGTAACCATTTCTTTTCTGGCTATTTCGGCTTTTACTTCCCTCTTACGGGAATCCCTGAGTTCTTCTCTCATCTGGTCGAACGCCTCGACGAAACTGCCGAACAGATTATCTTTTCTTATGGGAAGCGGTTCATCTAAATTTCCCTTGGCGATCTCCACAGAAAACTTCTGCAATTCTTTTACGGGCTTAACAAAAGAAGTGTAATAAAGGATAAGCAGGATATAACCGCTTATAAGCATTATTACCCAAAGATAAACCGAACCGCCGAAAAAACCTCTTTTAATCTTGTCGAAATTGTTTCGGTTGTCATCCCATGCAACTTTTCCGACATACTCTCCGTTTACTGTGAGGTCGAGCACAAGCGCATTGTTTTTGTATAAATACGAGAGTTCTTCGTCTTCGATTTCCTTGGCGTATATGATGTGGCATTTGTACTTGTTTTCGAGATTGGTGTCTTTCTCGCCGTTTTCCAAAGCTTCTTCGATAATATGAAGTTGTTCGTTGTAATGGATAATATCCCTTGACTCAAAATGATTCTCTGAATTGAAAATAATAAAAATACACAGTGCGAGAACCATTACAAGTGTGAAGACAAATCCTATTCTGAATAACTGTTTCATTAAACGCGCCCTTATTACTTAATCTCAAGATAATAACCTGTGCCCCAGACTGTCTTAATAAGCTTGGGCTCGTTGGGATTATCCTCGAGTTTTTCCCTTAATTTTCTGATATGAACATTCAACGTACTGTCCGAAAAGAA
>Ga0247609_10006643_pt1 | contig 11116 bp, 8 predicted proteins | sample 172DNAGHGlowgp2_FD_193487 | JGI IMG/M metagenome (GOLD analysis project Ga0247609, IMG submission 193487) | Sheep rumen microbial communities from Palmerston North, Manawatu-Wanganui, New Zealand - 1728 DNA GHGlow gp2 | ecosystem: Host-associated > Mammals > Digestive system > Stomach > Rumen ... | reverse complement strand
GCAAACGGTTGTAAATCCAAATGCTGGGGCGGGTGGAAATGTATCTGCACGTGCTGGTAAAAAACAAACTGTTGTAAATAACGGTGCAAAGCCCGGTTCTGGTTCGCCAATGGCGGCACGTGCGGGTGCGACACAGAAAGTGATTAACGCAGGAACCAAGGTTGCAACGGCGGCTGAAAATACCGCTGTACCACAAGAATGCCAAGATGCGTTCTATGGGTGTATGGATGCGTTTTGTATGTTGGATAATGCATCAGGTGGTCGTTGTCAATGTAATGATAAAATTACTGAATTAGATGCTGTGTTAGAAGATATTTTAAGATTAGATCAACAAAGTTATATCATGGCAACCGAAGGTGTCGAACGTATCCAAATGGGCGAAGCCGAAGAAGAAATTATGAAACGTGCCAAGGCTGCGGGGGACAAGGCTGCAAATGCTAACAAAGAAGCAGAAGCAAACAAAAAGAAAGCCAGAACATTGGATTTATCTATATTTGATAATAACGTATTCAGTGATTTAGATGATGATATTTTTGATGCACAATCTGCACAGAATTCATTGTTAGATAAAAAAGGAACCGCGTTGTTTAATGAAACAGTCAAAATGTGTGGTGCCCAAATCCCAGCACAATGCAAATCTTATGGTCAAATGTTATCTTTGGTTTATGCACAAAAAATTAAATCTGATTGTATTGCATACGAAAACAGTTTGAAACAACAGAAAAACCAAAGCCAACAAAAATTGCAAACTGCACAAAAGGCTTTGCGTGATGCGGCATTGGATGAATATAAAAATCAAAATAAATATTCTACGACTGGGGAATGTGCGGTTGCATTTACACAATGTATGAAAACGACAGCGGAATGTGGTGATGATTATACAGGCTGTGTGACATTGGCGGCGCGTGAAAATTTAACCAATACAAAACCAGGGTCTAAAAAGGCGAAACAAACAAAAATCAAAGGTCAAGTATCTGGTGCAGATATTACATTGGCGGCATCAACAATGGAATCTTTGTTGGCAAAAAAAGAAATCTGTGCCCACATAACCAGACAGTGTGTTAATTCAAACAGAAATGATGCAGTATGGAATGTGTTTTTGCGTAATGCGGCACCTGCGTTGAAATCTGCAGAATTGATTGCAGAACAAAATTTGCGTTCTAATTGTATTCCAACAGTGGCACAATGTTTTACCGACGCATGTAAATCTAAGTTCGGTGATAATGATGAATCTTATGATATGTGTTTGTCTAACCCTGCGACATACAAGGCATTATGCAAAGTTCAATTGGAACCGTGTTTGGAAGCAACCGGTGGAACATATGAAAATGCGGAACGATCTTCACTTTGGAATGGTTTGCTGGCTACGTTGGCTGCGATGAAAGTTGACGCATGTACCAAAGAAGTCAAAGATTGTTTGTTGTCCGAAGATCGTTGTGGCAAAGATTATGCGGGATGTATTGGTTTGGATACCGCGACCATCGGGGATTTGTGTCCAACTGACAAGTTAACGGCTTGTATGGAAGCTGATAAAAAAGGCAAATATAAAGGTGAAGACGATATTCGTCAATATGTTGCCCAGGTTGCGCAAGGTTTAGCGTTGCAGATTGACAATTCTTTGGCAACGGTATGTCAAAACGCCGCAGATGAAGCAATGATCAAAGCGTGTGGTGATACAGAATCTTGTGAAAGTGCTAATTTTGATTTGTCCACATTAGAAAGCGGTATGAAAGTTATGGCATGTACAGGTGGCAGTGAAAAAGGCACCTGTCACGAAAGTTTATCCATGTTTGATACCAGTGCAACAATGGCTGACAAAGGTAATTTTTATAGGGCAAATAAAGTAAAGGCAGTGTTGGTTAATGCACCAGAAATTTCTTATATAACATTCAAGAATAATAAATTCGGCAAAGATTCTGGTAATAAAGTAAAGGCAGCACCAGAAATTTCTTATATAACATTCAAGGATAATAAATTCGGCAAAGATTCTGGTAATGATGCCACAGATAATGTTATATCTATTTTGGATGCTGCATTGGATCGTATTATGAAACAAATCGAAGCGGATCCAAAAGTTGTATATTGTCGTGAAGGACGTCAGGTCGAAGGTTTTGATGCATCGAAATTCGGCAAAAAAGATGCACAAAACATCGTGGGAACCGCAAATGCTCAAGCGCGTTTTCCAAACCTGACAGATTCATACTCAAGTGTTATAGCTGGTAGTTTGTTGGAAAAATTATCAGGCAAAAACGCTGAATTGACTAATAAATTTACACAGAAAGTAGCAGAATTGAATAATCAAATTACTGAAGCTATTTATGCTGGTGATGAACAGAAAATAGACGATAATAATACTAAATACTGTGAAGATACATTGGCACAAAATTCCGAATTTAAGAAGTGGATAGGTGGCTCTATGAGTGGTGGTGGCTGGTGTACGACAAAGATATCCGATAAAAGAAGTGCTACGTACAAAATCGGTACATATAATTCAGAAACTAATAAATGTTTAGTGGAAACCAAGATTTATAAATGTACTGATTGGCGTGTAGAACCCGTGTGCGATAATGGATGTCGAACATATGATACAGGTACGGTGCTTAGTTCGGAAGATGTACAATTATCTAAATCACATTAATCAAAACCGCCCAAATGGGCGGTTTTTTAATATAATTCATCCAATTTTTTTACAACCCGAATACCGTCAGATTCTAAATTGGCAATTGTGCCATCTAAATCCATTATGTTGGTTGATTGTAAATAAATCACAGGTGTTAATTCATTTTGTTTGGCTATTTCTTTTAATTCATTAACTGGGGAATCAATTTGTTTGCCTGATGCAAACCAAGAATCACCATCCATTACCCAAAATTCTTTGTCGTTATGTTCATATATTAAATATTTTTCGGTTGCTATGAAATTATGATATGTTTCAAATTCAATATCATGTGATGTTAAATATTTTGTTGTGTTGTTTTTTAATTCTGGTTCTGTTGCAATTGGTGTGCCAAATGGGGTGTCAAAATCTATGTCTGTGAAATTTGGAAATGAATTGTCGTTGGTGTCAAAAGAATCACCTATATCAAAATCTGTTGGAATTGGAATCGAATTTTTAACCGATTCGGTTGAATTAGTTTGTTGTGGTTGTGGTGCGCGCATTGGTTGATTATATACCGACATCGCCCCAGTCAATGATCTGTTTTGTTTTGCACGCATAAATGGTATACGCAATTCAGGTGGCATATCTGTGGGAAAATCGTCAATTTGTTCGGGTTCTGGTTCCGGTGTTGGTTCCGGTTCAGTTGGTGTTTTTTTGTTTTCTTTTTTTGAAAATATTTTAGAAATCAATGTATCTAATTTTGCAAAAATTGGGATTTTCATAATGTATTCTTGTTTGCGATATGTAATGATTGTTGTTGCAATATAAATCGGAATTGCTGTGTATATCAATAACCCAAATGTCAATCCAGCAAAACCATGCAATGTCGCATGAAAAAATTTCCACCAATAATTATATGAAAACATATCAAATTTAAACAGGTATTTCAAAATAAACCATAATATAAAAAAATACCAGGCTGTCCATTTGACAATTATTATATTAGATTTAATAAAATCAAAAATCTTTTTCATACCAAATATTATAGACGATTGTTAATATTTGTCAATATTTTATACGGTTAAAATTTTTATTAAAAAAAACTTTTTATAATGCGATATGTGTGATATAATGTATTTATAGGAATTTGGGAGAAATAATATGAAAATATTAAATTTATTCGGAAAATCAGTGGTCAGTATGGCTGTTGTGGTCGCAACATGTGGCGGTGCGTTTGCCGCACAAAACGGGCGTGACGGTGCCCAAGGTTCACAAAGTGGACGTGTTGGAATGATGGCTGCACGTATGCCGACTATACCTACCAGTGGGTTGACAGTGATTGGTAATCCTGCGGTGTCTGTGATTAATCAACCGGTGCAAAATTTGCCGACTATTGTGCCGACACCAACGCCAACACCAGATCCAACACCAACACCTGTGTCTGATTGCGAAGATGGCGGGGTCAGAAATTCCGATTATACTGTTGAAAACTGTATGAACGATATATCCCAATGCATAAATAATGGGGCGGTTCCTGGGGGATTGCCTGGTTTGTTCTGTGATGAAAATGTTCGTCATGGAATAATGAATGGTATGATGTTGTGTCAATCAAATATCGACAGATGTATCCGCAGTGTTCGTGTAGATTGCCGCAATATTTATACTATGTCGACTGATGTTTGGTTGGATTTTAATTCACGCGTTATTCAACCTGAATATTATAATTTCGTATTACGCAAAACTGGTTTGACACCAAATCAGGCTGAAAATACTTGTTTGTTACTGGACAGAAATACTTATGGTTCTTCGTTTGCATCTGTGTCTGATGCAAATATGGGCAATTTGGTAAACGCAGAATATAATAACCGTGTTGGTGCATACAATGGTGCAAATGGTGGAACTTTGTCCAAAGATAATCCACAAGGTGTCGCAGTGAACACTGTGGGGTACGATGGAAATCGTGGACATTATGCACGTTGGGATGCTTGTAATGCGGAATGTTTAATCCGTGTTGCTGCGTATAACAAAGATGATTTAATCACTAATACTTGGTTGTTTGGTGCAATGGGAAATGATGAACCTGCAGAAGTTTGGCAAAAAGCAGGTGCAACATTTACTTGCAGCAAAGATTTGTTTGATATGTCTTTGATGAATGATACCAAAACAGCCGCAGTTGTTGGTATTGGTGGTGGAACATTGCTGGGCGCAGGAACAGGTGCAGTGATTGCTGCTGCGAATTATGACGATGATCCAGAAATCTGTAACAACAAAGATTCTTTGGATAAATTATCAAATTATTTCAGAACTCATGTGGAAGCGGCTGGTACAATATCAACATATTTGGATGGGGCAGATTTAACAGACGGTGTTTCTGCGGATGAATGTGTGGCTGTTCGTAATTTATGGAAGAAAATAGCACAATACGAAGCCGCAATCAAACAATGCAAAACTTTGGTTGGTTCTAATGAGCAAGTTTTGAATTATCCATTAAACGGTGATGTCGTTATGCAAGATGTGTATAACGGTGATTTTGGACGGCTTGTTTGTACGGTAATCAAGGATTGTGATGCTTCACAAACGATTGTAACTGCAAATGCTAGCAATACAGCCAAACAATGCTTGTTCAAAAGTTTGGTTAAGATTGATGACGATGTGTTGTGTTCAGGTACATCTGGCAATTGTGTAAATGCAAACACAATAACAGAACAAATAAGCAATTTAAAAAGACATTTATCAGGTGTTGAACCAATTTTGGCTGTTACGAAAAACAGCAAGGGTTCAGAAGTTGCCAAAGGTGCCCTGATTGGCGGTGCAACTGGTGCAGGTGTTGGCGGTATCGTCACAGGTATTACTGCATTGGTTGAACGCAGCAATATTACATGCAAAGTAGGTGATGGTTTGAATACTGTCGCATTAGGCAAATCTCATAAGATTGATACATTGAAAGATTTCTATGTGAAATGGGGATTGCGTTTGCCTGATGCTGTGTCGCCAACATCCGCTGTGTCTGATATGGCTTCGTGGCAACAAGCATGCGGTCAATTCAACGGCAGATTAGACGATTGTCCAAATGTTCAAATTAATTTGGTAAATGGTAACGGTTATGATTTGGTATCATCTGCGTGCGTTGTATCTGGCAGTATTTGTATTGTGAATATGCCTGTGGCACAATCACACGGAATACAATAAAAAGTATACAGATTAAAGAAAAACACCGATTTGTATCGGTGTTTTTTTTATAAATAATTTTTTTATTATGCGGCCTTTTTGATATTGGATTTTATATCGCGGACATATTTGCGTAATTCGTCGATTGGAACCAATGTCCCGTCTTTCTTTTGTGCAGACCAATAATCCCATCCGTTAAAACTGACACTGTGTTGAATACGTGCAGCCATAATGTGAATGGACGCTTTGCCGTATAATGTATGCATTAATTGTCCATCGTGTGTAATCATTGCACGATCACCACGTGGACCAACCAATGTTTGTCCAACGAAAAGCAATCCACTGTCTATCAATTCGCGGAAAGCAACCTTGATTTCATCGCGTTTTGGTTTGCTGACTTCTATATCTGATAAATCAACAGGAACTATGTTTTTAACGCGTTCGCGTGCCGCGGTCACATAAGATTCTTCGCGATCAATTCCGATAAATTGACGTCCTAATTCTTTTGCTGTTGCCGCAGTCGTCCCAGAACCCACAAATGGATCCAAAATAATGTCACCCGGTTTGGTCGAAGACAAAATTACACGACGCAACAAATCCATTGGTTTTTGTGTATTGTGCAAACTTTTTCCGTCTTTGTCTTTAACGCGTTCTTCACCCAGGCATATATTGATATCCCAATCTGAACGCATTTGTTTACCACCATTTAATTTTTTCATGGTTTCATAATTAAATGTGTATTTGCCGGTTTTGGTCGGAGTTGCCCAAATCAGTGTTTCGTGCGCATTTGTAAATCGTGTTCCACGAAAATTAGGCATAGGATTAGTTTTTACCCAAACAATATCGTTTAAAATCCAAAAACCCATATCTTGTAAAATTGCACCGACGCGGAATATGTTATGATAAGAACCAATAACCCACATTGCACCGTCTGGTTTCAATATGCGTTTACATTCGCGCATCCAAGCACGCGTAAATTCATCATATTGCGCATTAGATTCAAATGCATCCCAAGAATCACGTACTGCACGTGCAGCGGTTTGGTCTTCGGGTCTGTACAAAGTCTTTTCACCCAATTGTAAATTGTATGGGGAATCTGCAAAAATAGCATCTATGGATGCATCTGGAATATTGTGCATGATTTCGATACAATCACCACACAAAATTTGATTCAGATATTTTTGCATTTTATTTTTCTCTCTCCACCGACTTTGGACATTCTGTTATGCATATTTTACCACATTTTAGCCCCACAAAAAAGCGTCCAGCGAATCGGTTTGCAAAAAAAACACTTGATTTTTTAAAAAAAGTTATTTTTTAGAAGATTTTTTGAAATAAAAAATTATCTTTGACGTGGGATCGCAATAAAAGTGCGCAATGCGTAATCATATTTTGCGTTAAACCCATTTTTATTAAATGTCTTAATCCACCATTTATTAGGTTTTATTGTTCTGGGTTCATTGCATGTGCCCAACTTTTCGCCCAATTCTTTGGCTGCATTAACATCTTCTGTTGTATTGTGTATTGCGCATAACATTTTAGCATTTTGAAATTTTGATAACACATTTGGTAATGTTTGTTCATCAAAATAAGTTAATGTACCGTTGCAATATACAATGTCTGATTTTATTGGTTCACAATCCAATATAGATTTGATTTCTACGCGACCAGAATTAAATAAATCTTGCAGTTTTGCCAGTTGTACACCAGAATCTTTGCCCATGTGTTTCATCCAAGGAAAAGATTGATGTTGTGGCGGATATTTTTTTATATCTATTCCCCGGGCATCCATACCGTAATCCAATGCCAGTTGTATAATCATACCAATTGCAGCACCACAATCAAAAAAAGTTTTTGGTTTTTTATGAAATTGTTTTTTATATTCTTGTGCCAGTAATTTTGGTGGAACGGAAAACATAATATAACCACCGTCCGTATCCGTATAAGAATATTTCAGGTAAGGATATTTAATATCGTAATAACATCTCATGGTATACAGATAATAACACACGATTTTACTTTGTCAATATGCTTGAAATTCTGCTTTACTTGTTCGTGATTTTTTTCTAACCTTAATTGTTATGAGGTGTCCTTATTGTAATTCTACTGACAGTCGTGTGGCGGATTCCCGCCCAGACAGTGGCGATGCGGTTATTCGTCGTCGTCGTGTTTGCAATCAATGTGGTGCAAAATTCACCACTGTGGAACGTATTCAAATGCGTGATTTGATTGTTGTTAAAAACAGTGGAAAAACAGAACCTTTTGACAGGGAAAAATTATTCCGTTCTATTAAATTGGCATGCCGTAATCGCGATGTTCGTGATGAACAGATTGACCGATTGGTTGCTTCTATTCAACGCAGATTGGAAACAGAAAGTGCAGATGATACAGTTACCAGTGCCCAGGTCGGACAAATGGTTTCTGATTCTTTGTTGAATTTGGACCCGATTGCATTTATTCGTTTTGTTTCGGTTTATCGGAAATTTTCACGTGTGTCTGATTTCAAGAAAATTATTAACCAAATACCAGAAGCAGACGAAGATGCTATTGTTTGTGAATTACCAAAGACTTCGTTGTTTTGATGATGAAAAAAATAATAACATTTTTAATGTTGGTTTTATGCCCATGTGTCGCATCGGCAGTTGAATCTGTGGATATTTTGACGGACAATGATGCGGCAACTTATGCCCAAATATTTATGTTGCAAGACAAAGAAAAAATTGAAACCGCTAAAAAATTAGAAACGAAATTAACAGATAAATTTTTAATGAACGAAGTTTTATATCAACGATATGTTTCTAAAACTTATCATACACGTGGCACAGAATTACAAAATTGGATGAATAAATATTATGATATGCCCGGTGCAGAAAGATTATCAAAAATGGCGAAAATAAAGAAAGCCAATGTGCGTAAACCTGCAACCCCCAGCATCGTGACAGGCAAAGAATATATTGAATCTGCACAATCTGAAACATGGACTGTGAAAACATATAACGATAAAACAACAAAAACGATAAACAAGTTTAAAAAAGCTATTCGATCTGGGGCTTCCAAGACTGCACGCAGAATATTAGAAGATAAATCTTTTAAATCAAAAATATCAAATGCTGATTATGGTCGTTTGTCTGGGCGATTGACTTTTCTTTATTATACAAATGGCGAATATGCATTGTCAAAAAAATGGGGTAAAATCGCATCAGATGCGAAATCAGAATATGGTTTATGGACAATGGGGTTAATATCATTCAAAGATAAGAATTATGTTGATGCACAAAAATATTTCGGTCAAATATTGGATTTAACACAAATCAATAACGCACGTAAAACAGAAGCTGCTTTTTGGGCAGGCCGTGCGGCAGATATAAATGGGGACAGTGATAATGCAAAAAAATATTGGGAAATTGCGGCAACACATCCGATGTCTTTTTATGGCGCACTGGCATCAACAATGTTGGGAAATACACCTGAATACGAATTTTTTGAACAAGAATGTTCCGATGAAGATATTGTGACTTTGCGGGAAGATAAATACGGTAAAAAGGCATTGGCATTAATTCAGGTTGGTCGCAAAGACAGGGCAGAACAATATTTGAAATATTTAGTGACTGCGAAATCTTCTGATAAAATGCTGCATGCTGTTAATGCGGTGTCATCGTTGTATGGTTTGCCCAGTGTTTCAATTTTGGTGTCTGGTGTTATGCGCGACAGGGGAATTTTAGAAATCAATGATGATATTATTTATTCTGCACAATATCCGTTGCCTAATTGGGAACCAATGGGTGGATGGTCAATTGATCGTGCTTTGTTATTGGCAATTACTAAACAAGAAAGTGGTTTTAAACCGACTGCGAAATCTGGGGTGGGTGCAAATGGTGTTATGCAATTGATGCCAAAGACCGCGAAATTGGTGGCGCGTAAAAATTCTGTAAAGATGTCTGATATAGATATGTCAAATCCAGAACATAATATGTTTTTGGGACAACAATATATTGTTGATTTGTTGCAACAACCATTGGTCCAAAACAATATTATAAAAATGTTAATTGCGTATAATGCGGGTATTGGTAATTTGGCAAAATTTGAAAAAAGTTTTTCTACAACTGACCCGTTGTTATATATTGAAAGCTTTCCTGCATACGAAACACGCAGTTATATAAAACGTGTTATGTCTAATTTGTGGTTGTATCGTGCACGCCTTAATCAACCATTAACTGCGCTGGATGAACTAGCCACAGGTAAATGGCCATTATACAACAGTGAAGATGAATATGTTGTAAATCCTGTATTTGATAAACGAACATTGTAAATTATGCGAAGCATACCCGATTTTTCATACGAACAAAATTGCGGTAAAAAAATAATTGCCGGTGTGGATGAAGCAGGACGTGGACCATTATGTGGACCTGTGGTTGCAGGTGCGGTTGTTTTCTTGAAGCATAATTTTGATGATATGCCGCTTATTAGTGATTCTAAACAAATGAGTGAAAAACAGCGTAATATCGCATACGATTGGATAACAAAAAATACTATTTGGTCGATTGGTCAATGCAGTCCAGCGGAAATAGACGAATTAAATATTTTATGGGCATCTATGCGGGCGATGGAACGTGCAGTTGCGGGTTTATCGTGTGTTCCAGAACATTGTTTAATTGACGGAAATCGTGTACCAAAGGGGTTAAATGGAACAGCGCTGGTAAAGGGAGATGCGAAATCATTATCTATTGCAGCGGCATCCATTATTGCAAAGGTAACGCGTGATAAAATTATGCATGATTTATCACAAAAATATCCCGAATATGGATGGGAAAAAAATGCCGGATATCCAACCCAACAACACTTGCAAGCGATAGAAATATATGGTATAAATGAACATTATAGAAAGACCTTTGGCCCAGTGAAAAAAATTATAGATGAAAAAAAGGTATAAAAATGTCAGAAGAAAAAAATGATAAAAGCATAATGAATAAAGATGTTTTTAAAAATCGCCACGTAATAAGGCATGATTTTATTGGTGAAACATTGAATGCAGAAGATTTTGCTGAATTGCAAAAGATTTTAAATGAACGCAGACCTTATCGTCCCAGTGATTTTGTTCCACAGCATTTCATACCAGATTTAAGCCATATAAGATAACAAGGAATTTAAAATGTCAGAAAATAATAAAAGAACTTGCCCGTCTATAAACAGTGGTATGTTGGATAAACTGAATAATTTTGTTCAACCCAGAACTGGTTTAGATTTGGGTAAATTGTGTTTTGCAGAAATGGAAGCATTGGAAAAAATTGTTAATGTTCGCAGATCTTACACTGCCAGAGATTTAGGTAATCCAAAATTTAATCTGCATAA
>Ga0247609_10006642_pt1 | contig 11116 bp, 8 predicted proteins | sample 172DNAGHGlowgp2_FD_193487 | JGI IMG/M metagenome (GOLD analysis project Ga0247609, IMG submission 193487) | Sheep rumen microbial communities from Palmerston North, Manawatu-Wanganui, New Zealand - 1728 DNA GHGlow gp2 | ecosystem: Host-associated > Mammals > Digestive system > Stomach > Rumen ... | reverse complement strand
ATCCGTCAATATATGCTACCATTACTTGTGATGAACTATATAATGATCCTGCAATTATTATTGTCAAAGATAATAATATATATCCCATAGAAGTAGTTCTAGCTATATTAAATTCAAAATTAGCAACTTTCTATCATTTTAATCATTCTCCCAAAGCCACAAAAGGAGCATTCCCGAAGATTCTTGTTCAGGACATTAAAGATTTTCCGTTACCAGCAGTAACTGAATCTCAAAAACAAACAATAATTGAACTTGTGGATAAAATATTGTCCGCAAAAAAGGATAATACGCAGGCAGATACGAGCGATTTGGAGAATGAAATTGACAAACAAGTCTATAACCTTTACGGCCTAACCTACGACGAAGTCCTTATTGTCGACCCCGAAACCCCAATAACTGTAGAAGAATACGAGAAAAACAAATAATAAAACACAATAAAATGGAAAGAGTTGATTATCAATCATTAGTTATTCAAGATGTATTAAATCTTGAAAAGCAAGGAGAACTAAATTTAAATCCATGGTATCAAAGACGTTCCGTATGGAAAGAGAGTCAAAAATCGTATTTAATTAATACGTTATTTGAGCGTAAACCGATTCCGACTATTTATATTCGTCATACGATTGACATTGAAAAAGAAAAAAGTATCAAAGAAGTTGTAGATGGACAACAAAGAATCCGGGCGATTCTTAGCTATTACAAAGACGAAATTAGCTCTCTCCACCCGGAAATAGGGAAAAGAGTAAAGTATAAGGAACTTAATGGTTTGCAGAAACAAAAGTTTTTAATGACTCCTTTGCCTGTTGGTTATTTACAAAGTGCCACCGATGCTGACGTGATTGACATCTTTGCAAGGATTAACTCTGTTGCAAAATCATTAAATTCTCAGGAAAAAAGGAATGCACAATATAGTGGATTGTTTAAACAATTCTGTGTTGCAGAATCGACAAAGCGACTAGAATTCTTTAGAAAGTATGGGATTTTTTCTGCCAATGATTTTTCGAGAATGATTGAAGTTCAATTTATGGCAGATCTAATTATCAATCTTATAGATGGCTTGACTGGATATAGTTCAAAAAAACTTGATGATTATTATAAAAGATATGATGACAACTTTGAGTATGGGGAAGAAACCAGTATTAAACTAAACAATATATTCGATAACATTATTTGTTTGAATCCTGATGTTATAATGAACACTATATTCCAACGTCCTCCCCTATTTTTTTCACTTATCATGGCGATTCAAGATAGATTGCAAGACATCGATACAAAGAGGCTTGAACAGAGTCTAATTGACATTGATGCCATTTATAATATAGAAGAAATAAAAGAAAAATCCCCAAAAGATATTGACTTTTATAATGCAATCTCCGCAACTACTCAAGGAGAAAAGCAACGTAAAATACGAGATGAATATATAAAAGGTTTTATCTTTTAAACATGGCGCGTCCAAGTATTCTTGCGACATATAACAAATCCATAAGGGAATTGTTAATAGTTGAGAGGTATTTGCTTACTAGTAAAAATCTCCCACCAGAAATGTATGGATTTGTTGCAGAAATTCTAATGCTGCGTATTTTCAGCATTTTAGAGAGCTGTATAAGAGAAGTCTCAGTTCGAGTAGCATGTGGGGTTTCTTATAAAAATGGAGTAATGCCCGCACCAACGATAAGATGCTCAAGTATTCAAGATGCCCTTAATAAATTTAAAAGTGTAGGCCGGAGTAGACCATTACTCTATTTGAAATTTACAAATGTTAATCATACCAATGACTCAATAAAATATATTATTAATAATTCCGAACCCCTTAGGGTCAAACTGGCACATTATGGTGTTCAGTTCGAAGAAATGCGTAGAGTGCGTAATCATATCGCCCACCGCTATAAGAACACTTTTGCTGAATATAAGACTGTTATAATGAATAGATATGGCGCAAATTTGAAATTAAAACCTTCTGTTTTCCTCACATCAACCAAACGTCAACCAAGAGCAATAATTGACGAATATCTAATTACAGTAAAAGTAATCATTGATGATATAACTAATGGTTAATGGTATCGAAAAACATATCTGTCCGTTAAAATGATGCAATAATGAATGTCCAATTTGCACAAAAAGACCCGATAATAAAAGCATAAAACAATGTCTGACAAAGGAAGCGTTTATCAAAAAGGTGGTGGTGGTACTAATTTTGAGCAATTAGTGCAAACGGCATTTGTTGTTACATTGATAGTGCACGGAAACTTTCCTGGCATTCGTGACGGAATATTGAAGGAAGTTGCCTTTCAAGTGACAAACAGAGGTTTCGAGACAGATGATTTAATGGCAAAGGTGGAGTCACCTCAAGGTACACATAAAATATTAGCCCAGATTAAACATGAGATTATAATCTCTTCAAAAAATGATGTCTTCAATGAGGTCATTGCTGCATTTTGGAAGGACTATAACAATGAGAAGTTTGATAAGAATAATGATAGACTAGTACTTATTAAGGGAGGCTTAACCAAAGATGAGAGAAATCATGTAAAAATGCTGTTAAATTGGGCAAAATGTAAAGCAACTGCCAATGACTTTATTTCTGAAGTGAAAAGAATCTCAGAAAAGGACAAATGGCTGGGTGTTTTCCGAACCTCTCTTCAACTTGCAAATAACAACACAGCATTGACAGATGATATTTTATGGGACTTCTTGAAAAGTGTGGATTTATTAGATTATGATTTTCAAAATGATGGAAGTGTAGATAAAACCAATTTCTTGAACATTATCAAACTCGCAAAGAGTCGTACTTCCAACAAATCGGAATCTGATATATGGGATAATATTTTATCCTTCGTATCAGGATGTAATCCCAATGGAGGCAGTGTTTCTTTGGATAGTATAAAAAATGAAGATTTCTATTTACAGTTTGATAATGCTCGGTTAGATCCGGCTCGTCGTGCAGTAGAGAAACTATTATCTGACAGTAACAGCATTCTTGCTTCTATTCGAAACACTATTGGTGATTATCATTTACCCAGAACTCAAGTAGCAGAAGAATTGTCCGAGTCTATTAATCGTAACAGCATCACTATTGTTACAGGGAAACCTGGTGTGGGCAAGTCTGCTACAGTAAAAGATGCACTATCTCAGATTCTCACGGAAGACAATTGTTTCGTTTTTCGGGCAGATCAATTCTCCGTACCTGTTTTGTCCAATGTCTTTTCCAGATTGGGTTTAACAGAACCGCTACAGGAAATTTTCTTCAACCTGTCGCTATCTCATAATAAAATCATTTTTATCGACAGTTTGGAGAAACTGTTGGAATCAGAACCGGAATGCGCATTTAGAGAGTTGCTTGCCTTGTTGAGAAAGTATCCTCATATAAAACTCATAGCCACATCACGAGACTATGCACATAATTTATTATTACTGAAATTCGGGATAGAGTATGGCGAGATTAATATTGTGGATATTCCACCTTTGAAAAAGGACGAAATAAAATGTCTTGCTAAATGTTTTCCTGTTTTGACAGAGGTTTTAAAGAATGATAAAATCAGTGATATACTCGCTTGTCCCAAATATATAGACTTTGTTTTGAAGTCCTCAAAGAGACAAAATGATAATCTTTCAAAACCATCTTTGCGGGAGCTGAAAAATATTCTTTGGAACTCCTTAGTAAAAGATTATCTAACCACTCTAGATGGCATGCCCGGGAGAAGAGAGACTGCTTTTATTGATATAGCAGTTAATCGAGCAAAAAAAATGACATTGTATTACCAACCGCCCAACCCTGACGATGCGGCTCTAGAAAAGCTAAAGCGTGATGAAATAATTGTTGAGGACAACAACAATAGCCACTATTCACCAGCGCATGATATTTTAGAAGACTGGGCGCTTGAAAAATACATTTCACAAGTATACGACCGATATTCTAACATTGACGAGATGCTGGCTAATATTGGAACAGAACCAGCTATGCGTAGGGCTTTTCGCCTTTGGATCGAGGATATGTTGATTGATGGGTATTCTAATATTGAAGATGTTGTTGACTATTCGTTAAACTATTCAGATGCTGATAAATATTGGGCAGACGAAATTCTTGTTGCCATTTTTAAATCGAACGATTGTTCTACGTTTTTTGAAAAGTATAAGAATCAATTGTTGGAAAATAAATGCCTTTTTCTTAAGAAATGTCTTAACTTGATTAGAACCTGTTGTAAGGAAAGTTTTGTAATCGGGAACCAGAGTCAATTGATGCCCATAGGTTCTGGTTGGAAGGGAATGATGTGCTTCTTACAAAACAATCTAAATATAGAGACTCCTTGGAACGGTGTTGTCGGATTTCTAACAGATTGGTATTATAAGCTTTTATTCCAATACGACAAAACTGACAATGATGAATTAAATGCTGCAAAAATCATCGTTATCCATTATATCCAGAAAATAGAGAAATGTGACAGCTATAGTGAATTGGAAACATATAAAACAGCGGAGGTTATCAACATACTGCTTGATTTAGTCGATGTTTCAAAAGAAGAAATAAATAATCTAGTAATTGAATCTTTGGAAGAAACAGATTCCGAGACATGTGGGGCACGACACCTTCATGAAAAAGTCATTGAGTCATGCCTTTTTGGAATTGGTCATTTTAGACTTTTAAGAGAAATGCCAGAGTTGATTATGCAAGTTGCAGAGAAGCATTGGAAATATGAACCGCCAGACGAGTCTGATTATCCACATTACTTAAGCCCGATATTTTTTAAACATTCTCTCCATGATGAAGAATGCTGGGGTATAAAATATGACATGAATTACTTCCCATCTGGAGTATATAAAACACCTTTCTATACAATGCTTTTAGTTCAACCACGTAAGGCATTGGATTTCATCATTGACTTTTTAAACTATTCAGTTGAATTCTATGTAAACGCTGATTGTGAATATAAATATGAGATTTGTCAAGTTGAGATGGAGCTAAATGATGGAACAATCATGAAAAAATGGGGTTCATGTGAACTTTGGGAATCATTTAGGGGCTTAAGCGTAACAAATTATCTAATGGAGTCTCTATTAATGGGCTTGGAGAAGTATTTGCTTGAAATATCGGAAAGAAAGACAGATAATAATAATGAAGCCGTCCAATTTGTTTTTGACCATATTCTTAAGAATAGTAACAATGTCGCCCCAATCGCAGTTTTGGCCAGTATTGCAATGGCGTATCCGAACGTGCCAGGGAAATCAATGTTACCATTGTTCAAGAACAAAGAGTTTTACGATTGGGATCGAAATAGAGCCTTGCAGGAAAGTCAAGCGCTGGCTCCATTAGACCCTCGAAATTCATCTGCACAGAAAGAAAGGTACGAACTAAACAGATTGCCACACAGAACAATGTACAAAAGAGGCTTGGAAGACTTTATTGTTCTGTATCAATTCAACATAAAGACATTAAACAAGGAATTGTTTGCAATATTTGACAAGTTCAAACTAACATGTGACGATGATGTCATCTGGAGGAAAAGTGTTACGGAAATGGACTCAAGGAACTATCAAGTGGGTGAATTTGATACAAAACTAGGTGGTTTCCCCGTGATGCCGAAATACGAGCCTGATGTTAAGGCTTTTATTGAGGATAACCATTCGGAACAGATTGATTTTAATCGGACAATGTATTACTCTTCATTATTGCGAGAGGTGTTGAGTGGAAAAAAGATTATTGATTACTCTCAGTGGTGTGAATGTCATGACTATTATATGGAATCACATTATAGAATATTTGACAGCCCAGTCTCACTTGCAAAAGTAGGCCTTGACACTTTTTCTGAATCGTTATTAGAAGAGCAACGAGAATGGTGTACGCAAACCATTTCTGATACAATTGATAAAATCGCCAAGGATATTTTTTCCCCATCGTTTAGTTCAGATATGGATTACAATATAATGGAAAAAGATGTGGCATTATCATCTTTCCATTTATTATTACAGAATGTAGACTCCGATAAAGGCAAATACGAATTAATTAAAATGATGATATTATTGCTCTTGTCTCAATCAAAAAAACAAGAGATAAGTCATTTTATTATATACATTCAAAGTGAATTTAACAAACATTGTCCAAATGAAACCTTGATAATACGGAATAATCTATACGAATATGCTTTGTTCAAACAAAAATACAATCCTCGCGAAATAAGAAAGACGATAATTGCAAACTTCCTTGATAAGATTGATTTGACAGAAAAACCAATTGATATGTCCATCGAGGCATTAAAGAATTGTGATGTTTCCATTTTAATCGACTGCATATTAATAACTCCTTATAAAGAATGTGGTGTTTTACTTCAACACATTATGCCTGTTATAATAGAGTCACTATTTCAAGATGAAAAAGATGGAGGCCATCGATTATCCTATATGGCGGAGAAATTAAGTGGGCTAGAGCTATATCTAGCATCCTTTTTCCTGAGCGAAGAAATAGATAAAACAAAACCTGTTTTTATTTCATTGATTAATGCTGCTTCACAACGCGATAACAATAACCCTCAGGGAATTATGAATGTATTAGATTTCTTGAATTACACTATTGATTTCATCATACTAAAGTTTTACGATAGTGGAAATGTGAAAGGACAAATCGATAATAAAACTATAGAGAAACATTTTTGGTCATTATGGAATGTCTTATACGAAGAACTTCCAGAATCAGGAATTCATCCATTGACAAAAAAACTAATGTTAGATGTTGATTGTTTACAAAGGGACATTGCGGGCAAACCAAATCTTAATAATTGGATCGTTTTGAAAAAAGAAAAGCTTTTTTATAAAAAAGTAATGTTAACAAAAGGAAGAAACAACCTTCGGTCTGCAGTTAATATTATGTCAACAGTTGGGGGATACCTTTTACCAGAAGGCGTTGATTGGATAGCTGAAATAATCCGGTCTAACGAGGCTCAGGCAATGTGGTTAAATTCAATTCAAGGGGACAGGCTGATAATGCGTCTTTACAATGACCATATTGCATCAATAAAACACAATAAGAGACTAATGGACAATTTTATATACCTATTAAATCATATGATTGATCTTGGCTCAAGCAACGCATATTATATTCGGGAAAACGTTATTACATATAAGAAGGCCATTTAACAAACAATATGGATAGATCTGATTTTGAGAAAAGACTACAATCTATAATTATTCCAGGGGGAACATCTCAGAATGATTTGGTAAGAATACTTACTCCTATCTCAGAAGTAATCACCCAGATGATGCCGAGAAGTCTTTTCCGGTTCCGGACTTGTGATACGATGCAAATCGATGCTTTCGAAAAAGATGAACTATATGCTGTGACAGCAGATAAATTCAACGATCCGTATGATACTATGGTCAGATATGACAAAGAGGGCATCAAACAGTCAACAGCATCATTTATGACGAGTGAGGCATTAAGACAATTGAAGGTTTTCTTTGGACAAGGAGGTGATTTTCCTGATGAAGCAAAACAATTACTACCCCAAGAGGTAATTGATGCTATAAAAAACAGCCTGATGTTAATACCAGATGACGATGATTCGGTAAAACAATACATTGAAGCAAGCAAAGATCGGATACTGTCGCTAATTGACATCTATTTCCCATTATTGGCAGAATACAGTAAAAGGTTCCAAACCATAGCCTGTTTTTGTGAGAGTATAGAATCTGTCGTTATGTGGAGCCATTATGCCCAAAATCATCAAGGGTTTGCATTAGAATACAATTTGAGAGACACACTTACACATCCTATAAAAAATGTGGGAATATATCCTGTGATTTACAATGAAGAACGTCTTGACGTTTCGATATATATGGCATGGGGGTTTCTCATGATGATAGGAATAAATTCCCCCATACCCGATATGCTGTCAAGTATGAAAATTGCATTGCATAAGTCCAAGCAATGGGAATATGAGAAAGAGTGGCGTCTGATTGATTCTACCATACGGGATTATACAAGTGACGAGCCTTCGGTGATTCATATCAAACCCACTGCTATTTACTATGGACAACGCATTGCAAAGGGGGACAAGGACAAGTTGCATACTATTGTGCAGAATCATGGCATAAGGGAATACGATATGTACATCGACTATTCCTCCCCTGAATATAAGATGCTCAGCAAACCCCATAGATAAAAATGAGATTACAGTAAGGACTAAAGAAAAAACAGATATACTACCAGCACAATATGCCTCCAATCTGCCCAAATAAAACAGATATAGGCAATATAAAACAGCAAAAACTATCAAATATGACTGAAAACAACCGCATAGAATTCAAACGAGAACTGACTGACGACCTTGATATAGAAAAAGAGGTAATTGCATTCCTTAACTATAAGGAAGGTGGTTACATCTTTATTGGCATCGACAAAGAAGGGCATGCCGTTGGTGTGGATGACCCAGACAGCTGCATGCTTAAACTGAAGGATAGAATAAAAAACAACTAATCACCCTCGGCGATGGGATTGTTTGATATTGCAACAGAGACAAAAGATGGCAAGTCTATTGTGAAGGTTACAGTTGCCAGTGGTATGGATAAACCATACTTTAAAACCAAGTATGGCATGACTCCTCGCGGTGCATTTATTCGTGTGGGTACTTCGGTTGAAGCATTACCACAAGAGCAGATTGACCGACTCTTTGCTATGCGTACACGCAATTCCATCAGCAAAATAGTCTCGAATCGTCAAGATTTGTCATTTGAGCAACTGCGCATATACTATGATGAACGGGGCAAGCGCCTAAACGACAATTTTAAGCGTAGCCTCGAGCTGATAACAAAAGAGGGTGAGTACAACTATGTGGCCTACCTGTTGGCAGACGAGAACAATAACTCCATAAAGGTGGCAAAATATTCCAGCCTCGACCGATGTGACTTGATAGAGAACAACGAGTATGGATACTGCTCACTTATCAAAGCCACCAAAAGCGTACTGACAAAGTTGGAGATAGAGAACAAGACGGCTGCGAGGATTACTCCTATGGAACGGGTCGAAACGCCTCTCTGGGACAGGGTGGCGGTGCGCGAAGCAGTCATCAATGCCATCGTGCATAATGACTATTCCTTTGAAGTGCCACCCAAGTTTGAGATTTTCCCCGATAGGCTGGAAATCACCTCTGCAGGCAGACTTCCTGAATCGCTCAGTAGAGAGGAATTCTTTACTGGTATTTCCATCCCACGCAACAAAGAACTGATGCGTATTTATCGCGACCTTGACATAGTGGAGTCATTGGGCTCTGGCATACCCCGCATCCTTCGTGCTTACGGTGAAGATTGTTTCCGTTTTACCGACAACTTTATCCGAATTACCTTCCCTGCGAGTGTACAAATTGACCATGTAAGTGCAACTGAAAATGCAACTGAAAATGCAACTGAAAAAACAAACAAAACACAACAAGGCATTCTGCACCTTATTAAAGAAAACAAGTATCTAACTTACGATGAAATCACAAAACAATTAAGCCTTGAGCGAACGACTGTATGGAGAAACATCAAAAAACTCCAAGAAAAGGGATTGCTACGTCGTGTGGGGCCAGATAAAGGCGGTTATTGGGAAGTAATAGATAACGACGTTAACAAATGATTAGAATCTGTCAGAAATGAAATAGCATTATGGCAAGTATGCATACAGATATAGAATACATTACTTATAGAAATAAGAATGCCACCATTGCGGATTGCGAGGAGGTTGGAAAGGAAGGCATTTCAAGTCCCCACACTGCGGAACCTAACGGTTCCTTGTATGGGGTTATTGAGATTCAGCCTCGAGACTGTTGAAAAATCAGTCAGATATAGCATAAGAGCCAATGTATTTTTTCTGCATTTCGGACTTCAAACAATTGAAAATCGCATAAGGACAGTAACTATGAAATGATTTGAATATCTTTGCAAAATAAGGAAAGGCATATAATGTATGTGGGCTGATGTGATAATAAATGAAATATAGTGGTTGTAAGAATATGACAAAGAAAGATAATAACGAATTGGCGAGCAGCAATCAGGCGTTTCTGATTTATCAAGATGATAATGGAATCACGCAGGTGAATGTGAGGTTTGAGGGAGAAGATGTGTGGCTCCCAGTGGAGCTAATTATGCAGCTTTTCGATGCCTCACAGCAGGATGTGAGCTATCATATTGGACAGATTTATGCGGAGGGAGAACTGGACAAAGAACGAACTCACAAAAAATTTTTGTTAGTTCGCCAAGAGGGCAATCGAAGTGTGAACCGTCAGATTAGCCACTACAACCTTGATATGATTATCGCTGTGGGTTATCGCGTGAAGTCGCAGGTGGCCACACGCTTCCGACAGTGGGCAACGGCTCACCTCCATGAGTTCATTCAAAAGGGCTTCACGCTGGACGATAATCGACTGAAAGGCAATCGTAGCCGATATTTCAGGGAATTGTTGCAACGCATCCGCGATATTCGCAGTAGCGAACGCAACCTGTATCAGCAAGTGACGGACATCTTTATTACAAGCATTGATTACGACCCCAATGCCAACCTTACGCATCAGTTCTTTGCATCTGTGCAGAACAAGCTGCATTATGCTGCTCATCACCATACGGCTGCGGAGATGATATATGAAAGAGTAGATGCTAACAAGCCCATGGTGGGAATGACTAACTTTAAAGGAAGCTATATCACAAAAGATGATGTACAGGTTGCCAAGAATTATCTAACGGAGCAGGAGTTGACCTATCTTAATCTGCTTGTGTCTCAGTATTTGGATTTTGCCGAAATACAGGCTCTCCAACAAGTACCTATGAGAATGCAGGAATGGCTAGAGAAATTGGATGAACTGATGAAACTTTCCGGCAGACAATTACTGGTAGGCAAAGGGACTATCAGCCATGAAGAGGCCAAACAAAAAGCCGTTTCCGAGTTCGAGAAATATCGAAAAATGGAGATGCTGCAATACGAAAGCGACTACGACAGAGCCATCAAAGAGCTAATACAAAAAGAAAATAGCCTGCCAGAAGCAGGAGGCAAAGTTGAGTAGGCGATGTAACATTGCCGCATTTCGAATTTCTAATAATTGAAATTGCATAAGGACGGTAACTGTGAAATGATTTGAGTATCTTTGCAAAAACAATG